>Ga0058701_10000367_pt1 | contig 32713 bp, 41 predicted proteins | sample AgamicOrMae_FD_97039 | JGI IMG/M metagenome (GOLD analysis project Ga0058701, IMG submission 97039) | Agave microbial communities from Guanajuato, Mexico - Or.Ma.e | ecosystem: Host-associated > Plants > Phyllosphere > Phylloplane/Leaf | place: Guanajuato, Mexico | collected 2012-06-04
AAAACGGAATGACGTGACACCCAAAAACACCACCAGCTTGTCGGTCACCCGAGCGCGAAAACCTCGCTTCGCTCAATCTAACTTTAGTTCTTAGTCTTAGCTATAGTAATAGCTGCGCTCAGCAAATTAATTATGATGGATGACAAACAGAGCAGATGTCTGCATGTCATAGTATTATAATGAACTTGTTACAAATGCCTCCACAGATTTTTTGTCAAAGTCATTGCAGTACCTGATTGTTTTTTCCAAAAAAAAAAAAGGTTTTTGTTGGGTTTTTTCTTCTCTAGCCATATAGTTATAGACTGAGTGCCACACATTTTTTTTTATCTTTTTGAGGAAAAATGACTTTTCTGTTATCCTCCAGGTAACCAAAATTGCGCTCACGTGGAATGGACCCATTGATATTGGCCCCAGGAAAGAAGATCTTCAATCCATCTATATATATGTGCCCACATTAAAAATGGATCCTTCTTCAGAAATTTTAACTTTTCTGAAATCATGCATAAAGATAGAAACAGTCAGTGTAAGTGTCTATCATTGTCACTGCTGAGAAATATTTTCTAAATGTTAACTTATGCTCTGTAAATTCCAGAGGGATTTTCGACCTCCATTCTACCCTGGTTTAGTCTTTCATTAATTTATGAGTATTAACGACATGAAACCGCGTAGATTTGGTTAATCTAGGTCAGGTTGAGTTAGCTTTCGTGTGTGCGTCGTACCTGACTCCATTGGGCGTTACGGCAAAAGGTGGAAAATTCACTAACCTGTGGGACCATTTTGGTTACAGATTGTTGGCTCTAAAATACCGCACGAGACGGAAGATTACGTTCGAATGAGGAACGGAACAGCTTGCCTGCCTTCGCTGCGGTCCGTGCTGGTTTCCGTGGAGAAAGGCTTCACCCATGACTGGAGCATGCCGCTAGTTAGAGGCTCTATTTCTTCCTCCAATAAACACGCGCTGGTTGAAGCTTTGACCTCTGCAAATCCCGATAACTATGTTTGGGAATCGTATTGGCGCCCACACGACAGCAACCTACCTGGTAAGTTGAAATTTTAACCCATGGTTTTGTCGCAGAGCTTCATGTTTCGTTTCTCGAATGTGTTCGCAGTTAGGAGTCAGAGCGAAAGGATACTCTATCTGGAAAGAAAGTCAAAATGCGGTGAAGATTCGCCGAGCATGGACCGAATCTTCCTCTCCCTCTCGGCCAGCATTGATATTTCCGACCCTTCTTTATCAAAACTGCGTTCCCTGTCCATATTTTGTGGCAACGAGGCTATTGATACTGTTGTAAGTATGAATTCAACCATATGCTCCTTCAAGAGTCGAGCCTTCGAATCTTCCAGTCATAGCCTAAGCTCAAGTTCATGCTCAACTAGAGACGGCAGTCTTATTGTTATTTTCCTTTCTTCGGAGATCAATACCCGACCACAAGGCTAACCTCAGCTACTGTAGGTTCCTTGTAAACGAAGGTTTTCTCAACCTGTATAGTTAGCCATCATAGGTTAACTGAGCATGGATATTTTAGTCAACCAGGTTGGTTTGAGCTGAAACAATTTAATGTTAGAGAATTCATTGGTGGGGGAAAGTCCAGGAAATGTGATTCTCTTCAAAAAATTTGGGGAAACGGGTACTTTGACTCGGAATAATCCGGAGATTTCCTTCCGGTCACTGAGCAGCAACTCTGTGCTACACTCTTAATGTTATCACACTTGAAAGCAATGGCTAATAAATTAAACCTCATATTAAATCTCCACTTTTTAAAAGCGGTGGCAGCTCGTAGGTTATGCTCCTGAATGTTCGAACACAGTGTCAGCTGTTTATAAGCAATTTCACCAGACCGAAAAAAAACCGTTCTCGTTTACGGGAATTTGTTGTAAACAACAAAAAAATCCAACGGTTTGCAAAAAAGAAAAAAATGAAAAAGGCTCTTGGCGTGATTTTGTTCTGAGACTCGTCATAATTGTGTTTATCTGTGTTAAAATATTTGAAGAGATGTGGTTTTTGTATGCAGATCCCTTTATTGCTCGAAGAAAATCGTCTTGAAGAGTTGAATATATATGGACATTACGACAAGAAAATGTTGTCGCTCTGCCGAAATTTAACTGATACTAAACCGAGTTTTGTTTTAAGGAAACTCTCCCTGCCAGCTTGTGTCTTATGGCGTGAGTAATTTTTTTTTATCTTAGAAGTGTTGTTTGGCTACCAAAACTTATGAACTCCGATCCGCATACCAGTATATTTAATGTAAGGTGCGTGCTCTTTGGCTCAGTCGAAGTGAACACCCGAGACGCCCTAAGATAATATTATTTCGCCCGACGATTTGGCCGTGTCGTTTTTCAGAGGCCAAGACTTTTTATTCTGACTGTGCTAAAGCCCTGGCAGTCCAAACTTAACCTATTACCGCCTTGTGTTGCCATTTGACACTTGTCAGTTTTTTTTTTCCTGAACCTTATGATTAAAAAAAAACCTCTCAGAGCTCTTAAATTGAAAACTTACTTATCTCAATAAATTTCATTCTGTACACTTTCATGCAATCAACAAGTCTTAATGCTTAAATGCTTTAGCAAGTATAAATGCTTGGAAGGTGAATCTTACTCTTAATTATATGCTCTTAAGCTAAAAATGGAAGGATGTATTTTGATTTTATATGCTTATAGTTAATGAATTTTTGTATTGTTTAGGCGAAAAGCGTGAAAAGGCCGTTTCAAGTGACGCACCTCTGCAAGGTTTAGCTAAAAGACGCCGTATCAGTCATATAAAAGTTGCAGATTCCAAAAGTTCGCTTTTTCAAACGGTCGTGCGTTCATGTCCCAACATCGAAGTGTTCAGCATGGATAACACCGAAAAGTACGTTGCCGAAAATGCGCTTACTTATGAGGACGTCATTGCGTTCCATTACGTTTCTTGTACTCATTTGTAGTGGAGTGTTTTTAAGTCAATTAGGGTATGTAACTTCGCAGAGACTTTCTGTCCAAGCTTCCGGACAATTTGGAATGGGATTCCGAGCAGCTGATCCATATCTGTCATTGGAAAAAACTAAGGAAACTTACTCTAGGAGGCATTCCCGTCTCGTCTTTCGTATTTCTAGAAGAGGTAAGCTCCGCAAAATCCTGTTTCGGAAAGTTACCTCTGTCCAACATGTTCTGGCAGTATTTTAAACAGTCGTAACTGCTTGCGGTCATGACGACTTTATAACCGATAATTTCCCGTTATTATTCCTCATCTGAAAATAAAAAAAATGTGAAATTTCTGTTTGCAGATCGGTCGTGGCTGTCCGATGATCACATCCTTGTCCCTTAATTATCTTCGTCTTACTGCGTCAGCAGTTAACATGTCAGGGCTCGTAAACGCTCTGCCATTATTTAGAAATCTTGAGGATATAGTGTAAGTTGACGTAGCCAGAGTTTGTTAACTTCAGCGTTGCAGAATCAGTGATGGCAAATTTTGCGATTTTGGATACCAATCGTAAAAGTGTTACGATCTGCTTTAAATACAAAGTTGTGTTCGCTAGTTTGTCGATATATCTCATCTAGTTCTACAGTATACGTCATAAGTCTGGTTCTCTCTGAAAAGATGTTCACAGTCTAAGTTTTTGGAATCGCAAAAGTTGTCATAATTTCGATATGAGGGTTGGCCTTGAGACGACTAGGCGGACATACTGCATGCAGTTCATTAGAACTTTGTTTTTTTTTTAAGTGCCCTCAGCGCTCCATGTGACCTTGTTTCCGGACGTGTGGGTCTTATAAAGTCGAGCGAGCTGATTGGCTTATATCCTTAATTTCGTGTTAAAGGATTCGGCAGCCGACGGGAATATCAGTTCTGCAAGGCCTTCGTCATGGGTCTTTGAGAAGAGTGCTCATGATTTGCAATAAAGTTACTGGACCAGCCATCGGAGAATTCCTGTCTTACTGTGATAAAGTAATCTTTTTTTGTATTGTCTGCGATATCTCAAAAGCGGAAGCTGAGCGCATCAAACGTCCCTTGCAAAAAAGGTGAGAGCAAACATGCTTACGTCCGCGCTGCAATATCCACCTTTTTATGTCTTTTTATGAAATAATCTGACTCCGCTTACTGTTAGTGTAAGATACCAAGATAGCTAGCTGAAGCTTGACTAGTTCCATGAGGAATAGGGATCAGGCATATTTATACTCACAACGGCAAAGACAAGCCGTTCTGAAGGACCCAGAAAAGGACAGGAAGAGGGGGCAGGTAAAGGGAAAGGCGGACATTTTATTTTGCACTTTTTGATGCGATGAATCGACGAAATGAGAAATCGGCGATGGTAAACATCCTTTTTTGTCCCCCATAAACTATTCCAATTATGAAACGCAAAAAATTCAACAAAAAGTTTTTGGCTGAAAATTTGGAAAAAAAGCAAGGGGTGCCCCTTGTTTTTTTTTCGATTTTTTGGCCCGACATTTTTTGTGAGATCTTCTTGTTTTGACTATTGGATCATATTGAGGGACCCTAAAAAAGGTTGGAACCGATGCCTATTACTCTCTTCGTCGATTTTGAATTTGAATACACTTGGAGGGAGAAAGGGTTTGCGAATGGGAGGTCGGAGGGGAGGGCGTAAATTTGATATTCCACTTCTTGACGTAATAAATCTACTAAATCAGATACAGATGACCGTAAAAACAATTTATAGGTACCGCTAATGAATTTAAAAATCAAATGCAAAAAAAATACCAAAAAAATCGACTGAAAATTTGGAAAAAAAGGCATGGGGTACCCCTAGTTTTTTTTTTCAATTTTTTTGGTCAAAAATTTGTTTATGTAATGTTTCATTTTTGACGAATGGATCTGACGAGGGGAAACCAAAAACTGTTAGAACCGATGTCTGTTGCTCGATTTGACGATTTTAAACGGATCGAGAGAGGTGGCAGTTCACGGCCGGTAGGTTGGTGTGGACGGTGTAACTTAACAATAATACTAATGCTCTTGTGCACCAGGGCAGACCGCGAATTAGCGATCGTATTTGAAGGTCAGCGGTCCGCGCAAATAGAGCATCTCAACATATGAGGCTGAAATAATTTTTAAGGCAAACGAGAATCGAGATGCTCTCAATGAATCGAGCAGGCTTTCGATTTTCCTCGACTGTGGTACGTACGACATCCATGGTATTACGTTTTGCCTAACCAGATTCGGCGATCGCCAGGCGCTGATTTTTCACGTGGTTTCTCTCCGCGAACGATTCTCGGGCGAGGAGCCCGCAGAGGCGGAGGTCAAGTTCGTTCCTGGCATCCACGCCAACGACATGGTCGCTCGTTGGAACCTCATCGCTGGGCCTCGTCCAGGGGACACCTACATTCATTGTGAGTAAGGCACTCAAAACAAGCGACACCCGATCCAACCTCCCGGATTTCTGTGAACCGTCTTTCTGGTCATAAGCACCGTAAAGTTGGCAGGACTTTTGCCGCAGTAATATTCGTAAATATAAAGTTTCCTCTGGAGACTACTTGTATCTCAAAGAGTTTTTTATGATTTTGTTTTGTAAACTTACGAATCGTTAGATCTTATTATTTTACCCTTTCGTTTTTTGATACTGAGTTATATTAAATTATATTTTTTATACATAAATTTGTATTTATTTGCCTGGCTGCTGAACTTGTGTACGTTGGACCCAATTACGTGCTTGTTTTCATAAGATGTATCATTTTTCGTCTATGAAAATGTTTCTCTTGTGATAACTTTTGTGCATGATTAGAAGGATTACAGGTTGTAAAGTCATTGATTCGGACCGAGAGTTGTGGTCTCTTTTCAGACTTAGACTACGGTTGGTTTGCTCGCAGTAGTCCACCAGTATCTGGAGGGCGTGAATCCGCTGATGCACGCTCACTACTCATTCGGGGTGTTTTTTTGAGGTTTTTCACTACGGAATGTAAATGCCGGGCTAGAGTTAAAGTCCTCCCTCAAAATGACGATGCCAAAACCTAATGTAGGTAAAATGGACAAATAAAGACCAATCAATAAAAAAGGAAGATTTACGGTATGTTTCGCGGATGTATGTTCCCTAAGGAAAAGGGGCCATCGCGTTCCCTTATTACGATTTCCCTTGGTTTATTCCTTTATTTCCTTGGTTATTCCCTAGGTTTATTACAGTTTCTTTTTTTGTGTTTTGTTACGATTTCTGGTAATCTTATGAAACAGCTCGGGAAATTCATGTCTTTCCAGCGGTTTTGGTTGTTTGTTGTCTTACAACTTAAATGAAACGCGCTAAAATTATACCTTGCCCTTGCACAAAAGTCAAAGGAATCTAGGAAGTAAACTGTATTTGGCAGTATAGTTTACGTAACAAAGAGTCAAAAAGAGTTATCATTGTGTAGAATCTGATATATTTTTGGAACAAATCAAATACACAATCTTTAGCGCTGCATAAACGCCAGAACACGAATAAAATTAAACATTTCAAAGCGAGAATTCATTAAAAGCAAAACTCACTTTGTACACTTAAAACTTGAACTCAATGAACAATGGTCAGTCATTAAATTGCGGCCCGATTTTCCGAAACAAACCGTGGTCAACAAATTTGTAAAATTAAAATAAACTAAAAACGAACACTTTCAACGGCGTAAGTCAGTCCGAGCGAGATTCAATCTTGTATGCTTGTGGCTCGTGTCTCATTTCTGGAACGATGTTCCACAGACGCAGTGCCTCCAGGCACTCATTGATCGCAGATGCCCACTCCGTCATATCGGCAACGTTATCACATGACAGGAAATGCCTGAAAACGTGACAGAAAACACGAGTCGAATCACATTCCTCTTCAACCGCAACCGCACTCTCCATTTCCTATGCGTAAAACGTGAAGCACTGAAAATTATTGCTACAACTCTTTCATTAAGTATTCTCGCTGGCCATTTAAGCCAGTTTACTTCTTCTACTAATCAAATAGGCACGGCTATACATTGTTCCAGATAAAACATTAAAATGCCTTCTTCAATTCCGTTGCTATTTACAACACAAAAAACATGTCTTTGGATAAGGACGCAACTATGTTGCATTTTCGAGGCCCCAAAGAAGGATTTAAAAAATGCTCCATCAAGTAAGTACGTTCCATTCATACACTTGTAAAGGGCGGAAGGAAGGATTCTTACCTGACGATAGTCGAGTCCGGAGAGCAGGCCAAGAGAGTTGAATCCAAATCTTGCGGACCGCGGCATCGTTGCGATTCCAGCATGAGGGTTCGCGGCCGGGAGCACAGGACCCGCGGGGCGGCCGACGCCTTCTCGGAAAGGCATTCCCGGAGGTCGATCGCAAAAACGGCCTCCTGAAAAACATCACGTGCGTCAAGGGATCCGTGGAAGAAACAGCAAAGCCATCCGAAACTACGCCGTAGGCTAAGGCTAAACAAGATACAACTCATTTACCTTGTCCTCTTGGTCAGATGGGTAGTTCCAGCAGCGCAGCAGTTTGCCATCCAGATGGCACCACCATCTCTGCCACGCATTCCCCTCTCCCGCTGGCCGAAGCACGTTCAAAAAGCCGCTGTGTTCGCGGGTGTTTAACAGCTGCGCCGACAAACGGAAGTTGATAGTTCCTTTGATGAGGGAAACCATAGGAACCTGGAAGGCCCACGTAAACAGTCAAAAGCCAAATAACTATGATGAGAAATCCACCAATGAACAAGAGGTTCGGAAGTTACATGGACTAAACTTTGCCTTGTCTGAGGAATATCGAAATCCTTGAGTCTGCGCGAGCGGGGTGTCACTTCTAACAGAACAGCTGATTCGTACAGGCAGCGGGATATTGTCAACAAACAGTCAAATCTTGCGCGTTGAAGGATAAACGAAACTCCGACAATTACCTGTTCTAGTGAACACGAAACCGGCTGTTGCTGGTTAATGAGCCCCACGGTCAACTCGGTGCAACCAATCATTTTGAACGCAGGGTTTCGAATGTACATGAGCTCTTCAGTGCTCCCAGCAGGCCCCAGACAATTCCGCGTGGGCCGTCGCAGCATCTTGCACGCTCGGACTATCCTGCTCTTCTGCTAAAAAATACCAAAAAAAAAAGATTTAAATTTGAAGTTTACCCAAATAAATTTTTCAAAAATCGCGACTCTGCCTCCTCAATTTTTTTATTAAGTATTCCGGATATATTTAAAAAACTTGTACATTTCGTATAGCTAACCTTATGTGAATGATGGGGTGATCGGAAAGCGTAGAGCTGCAGACGGGCTCTGAAATCGCAGGCCAAGTCGGACAAATGCATGGAGCCCGGGAATTTCAACATGGGCTGATTATCCAACAGCTGGACCACCTCTGTAGCTTGCACTGTTTCCCCGAGGGTCACGACGCACACAAACCACTGCGGACAGACTGCATTTCGCGGGTCAATTTTCAGCCTGCCTTACCCCGTGCTACAGCCGCTTACTTACGACTTCGATCCAGCTTCGGGAAGATGTCCCACTTGAGAGGAACGAAAATGTCGGAAACTGTGAGGCATCCCCTAGAGGCGCACTTCGCAGGTGGTTGGCCACACTTCTTGATTTCCTCCACCGCCGCCTGGCTACGGAGATCTGGCGAACATTGCCGAGCATTAGCACAAAATCTCTGGATTTCTCCCCCTCCAGACGGAAGAAATAAATTTTCATAGTTGTCAAGATGTCCAAAAACTAAGCTTACATGAAAGCAACAGTATCCGCTCTCCTTCCACCAGCTCCGGTGACTCCCTGAACTGCTTCGCTGAGCGGCATAAGTATAATGCTTTGCTTGTTTGGGCAACAAGCGATCGTTGTACAGATGCCTGCAACAGAACAAGTTAGCGCAGCAATTTTTCAACATATTAAGGGAAGAAAGTCAAGGAGAAGACCATTACCTCGATGGTGAGTCGCCTGAGTCGATCGTTCGATGTTGGTGACTTTTTCTCAGATGTTTGGAAAGGCGCAAACGATTCCAAGGTAGACCGCCTACATTTTTCCTGCAACATGAGTGAATTTTTCAGAAAACAGTAAAATAGAGGAGACTTCCGTCAACTCTTACACGTCGGTCTAGACCCTACGAATTGGCCCTAGCGCATGACTGACATATTTTCCCACCAAAAATAACGCGTTTTCCGGATTGAGTACCGGTACCCGGAGACTTGCTTCACCCATAACCGCCCAAAGTATTTGGAGTAAAAGTTAGCTTAATAGAAATTTGAAGGATTTTTTTCATTAAAATAGGCTACTTTAAGCTTTGGAAAATGCGTAAATTACTAGATTTAAGGTTTCCAGAAGGGTGATATTTTGTAAATTGCGACAATAGTGAGCTGGAAAGATCTTCTAAAATATTTGTTTTCTGTTTGCGAACGGCATCGCTGGGCGGTTGGAGTTAAGTAAACCAAAGTTTGGAAATAGAAAAAAAAATACGTTTTGAAATCCCTTGTAATATTAGACAAGAAATTTCCCGATTATTCCAAGTAAGCAACAACCCAGAAGGGCTTTTGAATTTCGACGGTGACTGTACCTTGTTATCGTCGACTCGAATGTGAGGGCTGACGGAATAATCAACTCGTAGAGAAGAGAATCCTTGAGGGTTGGTGTACCTCGACGTTTCAGTAGCCGGGGCAGAATCGGTAGAAGACACACTCACGTTTGAATCCTCCGTGAATACAGGCTCCTGCAAACACACACATTTATTACTCTTGCCGTCAATGCAGTACAACCTGGGCGCCCACGCCCGGCACTTGTTAGGGCTACGTTCAGAAACAGTCCCCTCCCTTCGCGCTTAGCTCCTACGAGTGGGAAAGAAACGGACAACCCTCCAATGGGCTTTAAATCGCAGCCTAGACACACTGTTGTAACTGATTATAACGAACACTTGGGTTGGCAAGGGGAATATTTTCACGATGAGCCAAAGGCTTGTGAAAATTAAAGCTAATTGGGCCAATGAAGTCAGTAAGATACTTTTATACCTAAATACTGAAATAAGGGAAACTGTGACAAAAAAAGGACAGTAAAGAGTTTGATAAAGTGACTCGTTGGCAGCCCTGAAGACAGCATTGCTACTCGGATGCCAAATGGCTGTTCCACCGTTCGCACCAACCGAATACACCAATTTCATTCATTGCGAGACATACCGAATAAATTGATGATATTGACTGGAAGAACAATTCAGAACCAAGAGCATCCTTGAGGAAATTGTCCACGTTGTAACTCGACAAGCTCGGCTAGACAAAACAGAGTTGGTGTTATTAAACCAGAATGCCCTCTTCAACCCGCGGCAAACGGACTCGATTGCTGAAATTCAAGTATACTTACGAAGAAAAAATGTCAAAGTACAAATACGTAAAAAAAAACTTAAAAATTTATGGAAATTTAACGAAAAAAGTCAATGTAAAACTCGAAATTTTAGCTGTCAAAATCAGTCATCTTACATTTTAAGGAATAACAAAACCCTGAAAAAAAATCATCCTGTTAGACAAAACGTAGCCACTCACCGGCCTTTCTTCGATGGTTTCATGGGCTGGTAGACTAGGCTTGCAATCAGCCGGCAAAACTTTGGGAGTTTCAACCTTCTGAAGAGATTCTTTGACATCTCGAAATTCCGGTTTGGATGGTTCCAAAATGTGGTAAAGCTTTGGGACCACAACTTTGACCGGCGAGTTTACTGTCGACGAAGCCAACGGACTCCTGTTGAATTTCTCGAACTTGGGCGGAACTCGTGCAGGCGAAATGTTGGGCGTCGGAACCAAAGAATTCTGACTAAACTTCTCCACCATCTTCTTGACTCCTCCACTGCATACATTCACGTCTCCGGTCGCTTTCATAGGCGAAGTTGAAGAAACTTTTTTGGGTGACGAAGCAACGGATTTTTCCTTGCTCTGATCCTCTTTCGCAATTGTCTTGTTCGCGAGCCTGTCGAGATCATAGCTTGTGTTGATCTTCGGCAACGAAGGATACGGGTTTGCGATAATTTTGCGTTCCTCTTCAGTGGGTTTGCTGGCAATCGCTTCGGTAGGCGGAACGGGTGGCGCGGGTCCCTTCGATGGCATCTGCCTCACAGAACTCTTCATTTTAGGTTTGTACCGATTCTCAAATATGAGAGCAGTACCGTCCTCGGTTCCGATCAGCAGTGGACTGTTGTACACGCAGCGAGGTGGCTTTCGGGGATACAGCTCTGTTGTGTTGGGTGCCACGACAGCAATGTTGGGCTTGCGGATCTCTTTCGTAGGTGATTTGTTCTCCTTGCCGATGGATTTCGTAAGAGCAAGGTTATTCAGCGATGGAACTTTGAAAGCGGGCTGCATCATCGCAGCTCCTGAAAAAGGAAACATAATTTTAACACCACGAATACTGTTTCGCACACCAACTCTGAAAGGTTGCATTCGATGTGCTCCGCCCTCCCTGGGTTCGATCTGTCATTTCAGTATAATGAAAAATAACGCGTAGGTTGGTTTGACGTAAGTTAGGTTTAGCTTGGATAGGTGTCTTTTGCTTCTCTACCGCCAAGCCTGATGCGGCTTACTTCTTGGCGGCAGGCTGTTGCTGCCGAGAAGTATTCCGCACCGGGCTTGGCATCCGTTCGGTTCAATTAGGTTGATTCCTTTCCCCTCGGTTTCGCAATGACAAGGAACACACGTAGAAAATGTCGCTTTTTAAGGCCCCTAAGTAGAAAAGGCTAGCAAATTTGTTACCTGTTTTTTGGCTGCACAGAGCAGCGTCTCCGGTTTGGAAGGCCGCGTAATAAGCTTCGAGAAGCTGCTGTTCTCGCTGACGAGCGTTTTCTGCGATGTTATTCGGTAATTTACTCAGCTGCGCCCTGCTCCGCTCTAGCATACGCTGTTGACAGACCAAAACTCATTGTTAAGTGAAGTTCATATGACTGAAATCAAGCTGGAGAATGCTCTCAGGCAAGCCAAGTCTGGCTTGGTCTCAAAGTGAGTGCCTTAGCTGCTACCGTTTATCTTCGCTGGAAGACAAGTAGATGTTTAGTACGGGTGAGTAAGCAACAATGGCTGCCCCATTAACCTTTTCTCTGCACAACAATATTTACAGCCGTGGTTAGAAGTAAGCTTCACACACTCACCGCCATGAAAGGATCCATGAAGATTGAAAGGAAAATCTCATTAACGTGCAAAAGTGGACAGAACACGTTTAATAAACAGTACGGCTGTGCTGCTGAAGTAACAAAAACACGCGAACCTTTACGACCAATGGGCTTCTGCTTCGGTAGCGTGGGTTTGGTAAAAATTAGTAGATTTATCGGTACTTGTCGTACGAAAACCGACGGTCATGAATCTTGGGGTCAAGCAAAACCACGAATTGAACAGAGGGTTAACAAGAAGTCGAAATCAAGAGCACCGGGATACGCGCGTTGGAGGTTACAAATACACGGGAGCAACGCAGAAGTTATTAAGTTCTTACTGGTGTACTGTTGTCGATGAAAATCCGCGGCAGACTGAGGAAGGAAAAGCCGCTCCACTCACAACGAAACCCTCAGATGCACGTAAGGAAACTCCTTGTCACTGTTGTCACTCGTCACTCGTGTCTTTCCATAAACGCAACAACAGAGACAAGTCGGGGCAAGTCAAGTTGGAGCGGGATGGTCTCTGCCTGCCCACTACCCTGCTACTACCGCACTGCTACCGCAGCATCACGCATGAGAGCCAACGTGCGCGAACGAAATCAGAAGGGTCAAAATCCAAATGTGCCAAGTGTGCAGTGTAAACAAAGTCAGTCCCAGTCGCCCAAGTTCAGACGAATGATTCCGTTTTATCTTCTGCGATTGATCGAGATTCTCACGCCAAGTACGTTTATATAGGATTTTGTTCCGGAAACTGCCTGACAAGTTGTAATTCATTGTTGTTGATGTTGATTTTTTCATATAAAACTTCACACTCACGAGGGTGACTCACTCGATGTAAACATGACCCAATTTACTGATATATACGAGAATAACTGATCAAATCTTGATAGGATCTTTATATTGAGTTTTTTGAACGTTAATATCATTGGGTACATTTATGAATCGCCGTCTCTACAAGTTGTAATATAGGGTCGCTTAGCTACCGCGGACTCTTACACTTATTTAATTTCCGAATAACATTGTGTCTGCGGGTCGTGTTTTGCTATTTAATTGATTATTAGAATGCGAATGTTTTATTTGCGTCAAATACTCGCTCTTTTTATATTCATCGTAGGTTTTTTGGAGTTCGCTGACTCCGGGTCTGGATAGGTTGGCAAAACTAAACAGCTGACTGACATATGTCATTTGAGTGCACACCCCCAACAGGCTTCGCGGTTTGTTGCTTGATGCAAGAACTTTGTAATTTTGGATTTACAACAGTAGTTGAAAATTCGTCCACATCAGAAGACTTCTACCCATGAATTTTACATTTATACTTGGATTCACTTCGTGACTGATGCTTTTGTATACATATTCGTAGCGTAGTGTGGTAGGTACTTCGGAACAACCACTTTGAGAGCCTGTTTTGCGTTATCCCCTCGCTATTTTTGTATTTGAAACCAAACACTGCCGTTTTTACCGATCTATGCAGCGTTTAGATCATTCTCTACATGTTTTCATGAATATGTTCTCTTGTTTTTCTTTTGACGTTTAGGTTAGAATCAAGGCTCACCGCGATGTGGGTTATAGCTGTCATTTGATCTGTCTGCTATATAAGTTGTCGAGGGAGGTTTTAATTTGTTTGTGAATTTTTCAGGAGGGGACAACATGAATCCCATACAACATAACCAAGACGTGGCCTGCTTTTTGGTCATTAAACATGCATGGAAAGGAAAGTAAGTCGTAGTGTACGAACGAAAACAAAGGAATTTCTCGCGGATTTTTCCTACCTTTTATCAATGATATTGTTGTTTATGCCTTGAATGCCTTTAGACATACCAGAATTTCCCATCGGTACAATAACCCAATTTGAACTATGGTTGTAAAATGCGTCTAATATCGATAATTATGGCAAACGTAGTAGCGCATCATTGAAAGAATTCGCAAGTTCAAACTAAAAGTCTCAAAAATCTCTTTTCAAATAAAAGGCAATGTGATAATTTGAAATTTTGGTGCTTTGATTGTTGATCTTAGGGTCAAATATTGTCAAATGTGTTTTCGAATCAGTTTGGTTTTCATCTGGAATAAGTGTTCATGAAAGTTGCGCTTCTGTGTCAGATCCTCAATAATCTGTTGTTGATGTTGCTTTCAGGTACAAGCGGATATTTTCTGTGGGTACAAAGGGTATCACTACATATAACCCTACCACCTTAGAAGTTACCAATCGCTGGCCTTACAATGATGTTGTAAGCGTTAAATGCGGCAATCAGTCTCCTGCAGGTGGATCAGAATTTGTGTTAACAATGCGGAAACCAAATAAGAAGATCGACACAATGACTTTCTCTTCAGAACATCGCACTCAAATACTTACTGAAGCACTCCGCTTTAGGAATCAGTTTTTAGAGGGGTCTAAGGAAGTATATGTAAGTGCAGTTGTATTGTTTATTTGATTGGCATCTTCTTTGGCATGCCCCCAATATTTCAATCTTCATCTATTTTTTTTCAGAGGTACCCTGCTTATAAATTCCATTGGTCTGAAACTCGCCTTCCAGTCACTTTGGAAGTTACTCCAGCTTCCCTTGACCAATTAGATCCAGCAACAAATCAGATCCTTACATCATATTGCTATAAGGACATAGAAGTCATTGCAGATGTATCAGATTGCCCTGGTGGCTTTGTCATTGTTTGTGGGGGATTTTCTCGTATGGTAAGTTACAATGATTGACTGTGTTGACAATTTCATACCCCTTCTGTTATTTACCATACTTGTTATGCCCTAATTTTTACCCAATCTAGATCTCAAATTTAACAAATGTAGATGAGAATTTTTAGAGTAAAATTTTATTATTCATTTCATCGCGATCGGTATCCCAGTGCGACTAATTTACCGGAAACCAGCGAAAAAACTTTATGCGATGTCGAACTTTCGTTCAGAATTACGTAACAGATTACCTAATTGTTTTCAGCATTATTTCTCCATGAAAAATGGTAATGCAACTGAGATGAAGCAGAGAATGGCAGAGTCATCTATCACCAACTTAGGAGTTCATCTGAAATTGGTTAAGCAACCAATAACTCAGGAAGAATTTGCGATGCATAGATTTGGAAAGTACAGGTAAATATTTTAGAGACGACATAATCAGGACTGTCAAAGGCCCGGGAAACCTAAAAAGTTCTGAAAATTTCAGGCTTAATCCGAGACGGTTCTCCATTTTAAATAGTTTTTTTCTTAATCGTAATTGAGCTCCCGTGGAAGGGCAGGGACGCTCGATTCGGATGTCTTGTACAGGGGGCCACCTGATAAAATTAAAACAAGGTGTTGAATTTTGCTGTTGACAATGAAGCATCATTTGTTGTGCAACGCAAGTTTTGGGACGTTGTCTCGAATCAATTCATAGTTTTTTGAAATTGCAATTTTTTAAATATTTTTTTAAAACATAATTTTGCAACTCTGGCAGTGATTGTTGACTTATTGAAAGTGTAGAGATCTTGCTTGGAAATCGGGGATTTAATGATCCGGTTGGCCAGGGAATTTTGTATCCAGTCGGGACTGAATACTAATGAGGTGTTGCTATCTTTACCTCAGCGACGACGAGTCGGTGACGTCGCTGTGCGAGTTTTCCGTGCAGAAGATTCAGACTGTGCGGCACGTGGAGCCGCAGCGGCGCAACTTGTGTCTCAGCGAGACGTGCCTGCTTGAGCGAGACCCGCAAACCTACAGCATTTGCACCCTGCGACCTCTAGCGGACATTTTCGCCGTCGTGCGGGACACCGAAAACCCGCAGCTCTTCTCGGTCGAGTACATTGATGGACAAACGCGGACTTACACCACCACCGATAGGTAACGCAACTTAAACATCTTCTATTATCGCAGTGTTCATGTTCGGCATTGAGAAAGAGAGTTGTGCATGCAGGTTAGCTGTGGATTTTCGTTGTAAAGAGTGGTTTGATGTGTGTCCAGGGATTCTCTTCTGGCATCTTTGTTGGACGGCGTCCGCGCGTCTCGAAACCGGGACGTCCACGTGAAGATGAGCCCAACGGCTCGGGGCAAACGCCTGGGTCCCTTGAACGCCCCCGTCGACGAGGAAGTGGAATCGAGTCATCTCAAGTATATCGCCCACCCTCCCGGCAAACGCACCTTCGCGGAAATGGTGGAGCGCTTCAACGCCAACATTCCCTACAGCGGACTGACACATTCCGTCACCCAGGAAGGCCTCTTCTCCGAGAACAAGGACAAACTCATCAACTCCGCGCTGTTCGCGTTGGTGAACAAAGAGATCGACACCAGTAACATTCCCCTTGCGGAGCTGGAGGCCCAGTTCCAAGCCATCCGGCGCCTGGTGGCCTCCAAAGTCGGCTTCTCGGCCTTCACCATGCTTCCGACGTTCCGCGAGAGCGTGGGCATCAAGGTGGTCCGCGCGCTGAAGCGCGACGACGCGGGAGTGACCCACGCCGCCATGGACATGATCTGCGCGCTCATGCACCCCATGCACGACGACTACGACTTGCGGCAGGAGCAGCTGAATAAAGCGTCGCTTCTCTCCAACCAGCAGTTCCTGGAGGGCCTGCTCAAGATGTGGGTGCAGAACGTGAACCACGGCACGGGGGCGCTGGTCGTGTCCGCCATGCTGGACTTCCTGACGTTCGCCCTGTGCGTGCCGTACAGCGAGACCACGGATGGGAAGCACTTCGACCAGCTGCTGGAGATGGTCGCGGACCGCGGGCGCTCGCTGTTCCGCCTGTTTCAGCACCCGTCGCTGGCCGTGGTGAAGGGCGCGGGCCTGGTGATGCGGGCCGTGATCGAGGAGGGCGAGGCGGAGGTGGCCGCCAAGATGCAGGACCTGGCGCTGGCCGAGGGCGCGCTGCCCTGCCACCTGCTGTCGGCGCTCTTCACGCCCGGCACGGACGGCCGCCAGCTGACGCACCGCCAGCTGTCGCGCCACCTGGTGGGGCTCTGGGTCACGGGGCACCCCACCGCCATGGGCCTGCTGAAGCGCATCATCCCGGCCGGCCTGGCCAACTACCTCGACTCCACCGAGCAGGTGCCGGAAGACGCGCTGGAGGCGGAGCGCCTCAACGTCCGCAACAACGTGCAGATCGCGGTGGACTCGGCGAACCGCAACCGCCGCAACCCCAACTGGGTCGCCGTGGAGAGGCAGCTGCGCCAGGTGGAGAAGCACGTGGAGCGGACCCTGCAGCACTGGGGCGCCAAGATCGGCTTCGAGCGGAAGGAGGACCCCCGGGAGAAGATGCGCGAGCGGCCCGTCGTCCTCCGCAAGAGGCGCGAGCGCATCAAGAGCGAGGCCAACTGGACGCTCTTCTACTACAAGTTCGGCAAGAACCTCACGGAGCCGAATCTCATCTGGAACCACGAGACCCGGCAGGAGCTGAAGCATGCCTTGGAAACGGAGATCAGCAACTTCTCCTCGGACAGAGACCTCCTCAGCGGACAGCTGATCGCCTGGAACCACCAGGAATTCCAAGTCCAGTACCAGTGCCTTGCCGACGAGGTGCGCATCGGGGACTACTACCTTCGCCTGCTGCTGGAGCGCGACGACGCGGAGCTCTTCATCCGACGCGCCTACGAGTTCTTCAACGACCTCTACCACCGCTTCCTGTTGACGACCAAGCTGGAGATGAAGTGCATCTGCCTGCAGGCCATGGCTATCGTCTACGGCAACCACCACGAGGACATCGGGCCTTTCAGTGACACCAAGTACATCGTGAGCATGCTGGAGAGGTGCACGGACAGGGCGGAGCGGGACCGCCTGGTGATGTTCATCAACAAGCTGATCCTGCACCGGCGCAACGTGAAGGAGATCCTGGACGCGAACGGCGTCCGCATCCTGGTGGACCTGGTGACGCTGGCGCACCTGCACACGTCGCGCGCCGTCGTGCCCACGCAGACCAACGTGATCGAGGCGGGAGACATGAAGCAGGAGAGCCACAAGGAGTGGTATTACGAGGGCTGCGAGAAGGGCAAGGAGCCGGTGAGCTTCGACGAACTCAAGCAGCTCTACGCCAGCGGCAAGATCAACGAGAAGACCAAGGTGTGGGCGCAAGGAATGAAGAACTGGAGGATGCTGTACCAAGTGTCGCAGCTGCGCTGGACGTTGCTGGCCCGAGGGAACCCGGTCTTGGACGAGTCGCGACTCGCCACGCAATGCCTCGACATCCTCATCAAAATATGCCAGTACTTCCCCAGCAGGTAAGGCGAACAATCCTGTTTTTCATTCAAGTAGCGAGACGGTTAAGTAAACCATTCGCTAATCACTCTTAAATATTAACATGGAGCATTCAAGGTGCACCGATAAAATGAAAGCCTGTTTCGGGTTTGAAGGTAACACAGATTTTATCGAATTTGTTGTCAGTTGTCGAGATTGGGCCTTCATTAACAGTGGACACTAAATTTTAAACGTGGCATAATCTACCTCGTGTGTTCCACCCTGGTCGGATTTTTTGCCACCATACATTCATGGGATTGACGGTATACAAGCGCTTGGGTAAACCGTGGTAAGGGAAGATAGGGTTTCGTGCCATGTGTCTGGCTCCGCTCCAGCCCCTGTGGTGTCAAGCATAGGCAACATGCACATACCGTGTGAACATCGGTTGCCTATGTGCTGCTTTGCAGGGGCTCCATATCGAGACCTCGTTTTGTAACTTGAACAAGTTTAGTTCCTTTTGTACGATGTAGGACTGGAGTATCCGCTTTAGTGAGTCCTTAAACTTGAACCGCGTAAATTTGTAAGAGAAGAAGAATAGTTTTAGCCCAGTTGAGAATTTTTTGAGCTTATTAGAGTGTAGGCAAACGCCGACCAAAGACTGATTTCGCTTCGGTGTCTATCCGTCCTCTGTCCTTTCTGCTCCCTTCTAAATCGTTTTTTTTTGTGTAATCCAGCTTTTATTGCCCTCTTTTCGTAATTTTTTATCTATTTTCCTTCGCCAAAATCGTCCCCTCTATTTCGGAAGGCCGCAGATGTCCTTACAAAGCGACTCATCGAGCAATTGTAGTTGACCTCGTATTCGCGAACTCCCAATTAAGTAATTACTGCCTTCGACTTCATCTCTTGAACATTCTCACGAAAGATTAATTGTAATCATACAGTATTTAGAAGGGCATCACCAAAAATAAAGATACACATCAGAGACAGATTCTGTCTTTATTTTATTGGGATTTATGTATTAACATATATACACATAGGAACAAATTTATTTTTTGACAAGTTTATTGCTGCGCCAAGATCTGGAAAGTTAATTTCCCGGAGCCGTCTTGGATAGGTAAGCCTCATTAGCTGTCTTTGAAAAGGAAAAGACGACTTTTTGACGCCCGGACTTAATTCCCAGAGGAACATCCGAGCGGATTTCCGAACATATAAATTCTTACGGATACTATACCTCTTCAAGGATATTCCCATACAAATCGGTTATCTTACTAAGCTCTACGGACATTTCTGCGTGTATTTCCTTGTGGATCTCCTGCTGATACTTCTGTATCCATGCATATATCCCTTTTGATATCCTCGCGGAAACCTGGATAGCTTGATTTAGTGAGGAGTATCCGAGAAACTGTATCCGAGAAGGTATTCACCTATCATCATATCAAATTATATTTTAAGAGACGAATTCCGTTAGACCTCGTTGTGTCTTTATGAAATTATGATATAGCACGTCTAGGACACCGTTGAAGCAGTTCCTCAACATGGGGTACTCTTTATACCACTTAATTAGATATTGCGAACGGTCTTTGAAATAAAATTTGTCAGCTTTGTCGTCGGTTGAAGTGGCTTCGTCCTTGACGTGCAAAGGAACCATAACGAAGGGGAAGTACACCAGCGTGAAAATAAGGCCAACAATCTGGTAGTGAATGCACGCCCGCAGAAACTCCTCTTTGGGGAAGACTTTTTCCGGATCGAGTCCGCAGTTTCGCATCTCGTCGTGCATCACTTGGTAGTAGGCGTCCAACAGACCTTGGCGCCAGTTTTTCACATCATCCGTCAACGCGCTCAAGTACAAGAACATGTTGACGTCGAACGCAGGGGACCGCACTCGCGTCATCTGGAAGTCTATTACCATGGCCTGGAAAAGGAAACATAAAATGTTAAGCCATCTGTTCTTGGCGATGAAAGAAGAAAAATATCTGCAAAATGCAGCGGTTTATAATTTAAGTGTTGGTTAAACAGTTCCTTACCGATATGGGCTTTTGTTGCTGGTCGTATCTGAAGAGGAAGTTAGCTGGCCAGGTGTCCCCGTGGCAAATGACTTGGCGGTACGGGGACTCCTCGTTGACGTACTGCTCCAGTTTGGCCATCCACGGCCCCAGGTGGTCCTGGAGCAGGCCCACGGCGTCGGGGTCCCTGGCCAGGCCCGTGTCCAGGTGGGGCGCCAGCGCCGCGACGGCGCAAGCGCCAGTCATGAGGAAGTCCATGCCCAAACTGCCCGGCCGGAAGCTCACCTCCCTCGCTGCATCCGGAAAAGCGTCGCGCACTTTTCGCCCGCTCTTTTCTTCGTAGATGATGCTCCCGACGTGCAGCCTCGCCAAAGCCTCCAAACCCTGCAATAAACAGTGTTGCCACATTTCTCGAATTCGTCGTTTGAAATGCGGTTTAATTTTCAAATAGTTGAGGTTAGAGGCCTGGATATACTAGAGAGGAGGCATTGAGCAGCCATTTTGATCCTTGTCAAATGCATTGTAGCTTACGGAGAAATTTCGGAAACAAGATGGCGGCATAGTGTTGTACCCTCAATGCCTCCTCTCTAGTATATCCAGGCCTCTAGTTAAGGTAACCTTGTCAGCCTCTCCTTTGATTACTCACACAGCTTGAGAGCGACTGTAAATTCGACATTTTCCATTGCGTGTGTGTCCCCTTTCGGAACTTATCGGAATCAGCTGAACGAGAATTTTGGAGTGAAGTAACGTCTCTTATCACGGTCTAGTCAATCCACTACTTGAAAATAAGTTGTTCTTGAAAAACAGTCTCCTTCGATCACGCAACTGTGATGATACCAGCAATTATGGAAACGAAAGCTTACATCAGTGTTGCCAGTTTTTGCGAAGCCGTCATTTTTAGACAGACTTTAAACTTTTTAGTAATGAACCCTATTTTTGCATTGCTCGGATCGAGAGCTGCCCAAAACATACCCAAAATTCTTAGTTAACTTTAATGCCCCTGTCGTTAATCGAGGTTAAAATTTACAAAACCGCGAAATCTGGCAACACTGGCTTAGTGTATTCATCTGTCGAGTAAGGAGCAAGCGCACGGTCGTTATAATAATTGACTGAAAAGTACACGCGATGAGAGCGATACCAGGTTTAGCGACAGTTAGGTTAACCTGCGCTCCGCTCGACCTTTCTACAAAAGGTGGAACACGGAAGAAAGCGAATTTCACCTTGGAAACTCTCAGCGTACTCACTAGTTTTGTGTGGTCGTAATCCAGCGGCTCTTCAGTTATGCCCCTCCAGGGGCGGTACCCCTCCCGAGAAGCATCCTCCAAAACTATTTTCCCCGGATCGGCGAGAAAGCACCGGGGACAAACGTCCACACTTAAATACTTCCGAAATAAGCCACTGATGTCTTTGTAAAAGTTGACCTCCTTTTGGAAAACGCCTTCGTTGACGAGGAAGTCCACCTTCCAGCACTCCGAAGGCATCGACTTCATGAAGAGGCTGTGCTTCCGGGGCTCATCGCCGTCCTCCTTGATCGTGAGCTCCACGCGGAAGTATGCCCCCAGGTTCCCGTTGACCGTCGTGCCCTCGATTTTCACGTCCGTGATGGTGTGGCCGTTCACCGCCTTCTGTGCAGCTATGTGTGCGACTTCAGTCTCGGACAGAGTGTGGTGCGGATTCGCTTCGGCCATCTTTGGGAACGGATCTGTACGCAAACGAGTATTTCAGTAGCCCCTCTCTGATAAACGTGTCGCGGGTGGGAAGGTAAAAATAAAGGTCGACATGGACATAAGGTATTTTAGTGTGAGGTCGATGAAATGGAAGAGATTTTCATTCACAACAATCCCAGAAATACTTATGACGCCCTTAAATTTCACACCAAAATCGGCATTTTTTTATTCATCAAGGTCATTATCAACTATTTCCCGTATTATACGAGGTAGTATATTTCAAATATCCCTGAAATATACTAGTCTTATGTGATTGCATTTCTGTGCATTAGGCTGCATTTTGTCGTTCAAATTCTTAAAACCCGTTAATATTTTTTTTTCAATGCAAAATCGTTTCTGAAATCTAATTAGTATTATTTTTAGGTGCTGAATTCTTTTTCCATTACTTTCTAATTGTTGCTTTTTTATGCTTCTCCAAATGAATTTTCAGTAAAATCGCTCAAATATTCAGCTGTAGTTTTTTAAACCTTGGAGACTTTTAGTCACTAGTTATCAGCATGTAAAAAAGTGCAAATCAATTGAAAACGAGCGAAACTATAAAGCCCGCCCTTCTCGTGAAAAGGAGGCGGGCTCAAAAAAAGGGCCGTGATTTGTATTGTGTGTATATTTAATGTTCGCGGGGAGTTGAAGTTCCTACCTTTCGCTGGCGAGGTTTCGATTCGAGGTATGGAGTATGTCTTAGTTGCCTCGCTGCACTGGCGCACACGCCAGCATTTGCAATCTGCGTGTGGTTGTCTGCCCCCTCTCCTCAATAAATCTCCTCCTTTGCCGCGGGGCCGCCGCCGCCAATTGTCTGCTTGAGGCCATCCACAAAATGACGTAACACAATTTTTTCCGATTTGGGATCTTGTTCTCCCTTCCCAGATGCCAGTTAAGTGTCCAAGGTGAACATGCGACGTGGTGACGTCGTTTCGACGTCGTCAGTCATTTCGACGTCATCAAGTAGATATCGGGTCGTTTCGACGTTTCCTCAACGCCGTAATTGAACCTTTTGTGATCAATTTTTGTTAAGGACAACTGCCTTATCGCCGTCAAATCGTGCATGACACCAACAAATATTTTGATCACGTTATTAATTCCTCATGGGGACAGATATGATGTGGATTGATCGTGAATCGTACAGTTACGACTCACTAATTTATTGTAAACCGTAATTCCTTTTTATTACCCAAGTTATAAACGACTATTTCATTAGTCAAGATTCATGAATCAGTCGGAAATTAATATTTTAAATGTCGGGTGCTTACCACTGTAGGTGCTGAGAATAGCGTACCCCTCACCTCTGAATTTCCCATTCATGGTGCCTATCTGCTATTCCGCAGCATGTCGTCAACCGTACCGTTTTCCGTTCACAGGCCAAGATAAGATAAAGCGCTTCTGTAATTGTGGAGTACACTGCAAATTTTAAAACTTTCATTTAGTGCCTCTTGTGTCTTACTTTTCGTCGCCAAGCGGAGTCGCAGCGGAGCGAGACACAGGGCACCTATCGAAACGATTCTATAACCGCAATAATTTGATGAAATCATGTGAGAAGGCTACTCACATGATGACTGGTTGAACAAGGGTCGAACTCGGGAAACACAAAATGCAACGCCCTCTGAAATGAGGGTGAAGCTCGGTTCCGTGGACACAGATATCTGGTTTGGTATATTCCCCTTCGTCGATGGAATTCGTGCACGAATTCTGGTTTCTTCTCATCCTAGCAACCCCATTTTATACGTTTTTGCTCTCATAGTTATCTCGTGTTTTGTGGACCACATAGACTTGCGCTTGGTAACCTGAGTTGAATGCCCCAGATCGAGGAGATGACATTGCATTTTGAAATCTCTAAGAGGCTGATAAACTCGTGCCAAAAAGTAAATGTATGTACTATACAAGAAAAAGAACCTCTCGTAGTGCCCTTCTCGATAGTATTAACGATATATTACCGCGGAGGTTAGGTTAAGTTCTTGTAGGTTAGGTGAAGTCCTTGTAGGTTAAGTTCTTGCAGGCCGCTTCCGCTGACTAAAACGTGTTTTTAGGCTTGTGTGCAATGATCTATGTTAAGTTAGGTTAGGTGCTTTGTGGCTCTCTCCGCTGAGTAAGGGAAGGGATGGAAAAGCAACGTGAAGGATGCAGGCATTGATGGCGCGTGGCTTGGGTTGTTCCAGAGACGAGAACGGCGCCATGATCCGTCCGCTTCCCCGGGCCAAGCGGATGCTGTCGGACCCGCTGGCGCTGCGCCACGTGGTGCAGCTGCTGCTGACCTTCGACCCCGTCCTGGTGGAGCGGGTGGCCACCCTGCTCGTGGAGGTGATGCAGGACAACCCGGCCGCGTCGCAGCTCTACCTCACGGGGGTCTTCTACTTCATGCTCATGTACAACGGCTCCAACGTGCTGCCCGTCGCCCGGTTCCTCAAGCTCACCCACATGAAGCAGGCCGCCAGGATGGAAGACGTAAGCGAAACGACGGAGATTCCTTCCTCAGGGTTACCACTCCTGTGGAGAGGCCTAGATATACTGGAGAGGAGGCATTAGGCAGCCATTTTGTTTCTGATGGGACTATCAAATGCATTGTGGCTTATGGAGGAACTACGGAAACAAGATGGCGCCGCCCATGGTTTTGCACCCTCAGTGTCTCATCTCTTGTATATCCAGGCCTCTAATGATAGCTTAGTCTAACCGCGCCCAACCAAACAGAACTTACGGACCGTGTGGAGATGAAGGCTTATTGATCGAAACAGTCTTCTGCCAATGATTTTTTATTTGCAGAGTGCTGCGTCCGACATCATGCAGCGCAGCATCCTGGGCCAGCTCCTTCCTGAGGCCATCGTCAGCTACCTGGAAAACCACGGCGCAGAGAAATTTGCCCAGATATTTTTAGGAGAGTACGACACGCCAGAAGCCATCTGGAATTCGGAAATGAGGTGCTTTTAATAACTCGGTTTATGTTCAATTAAACAATATTGGGTAGCTGTCATAAGCGCCAAAAACCACAAGCGCCAACGCCGCAACCGCCAAACGAGAAAAGTCGCAAACGCCAAAGGTCTTAACCGCAATACTAACCTTACCTATAACCTAACTTGACCTAACCTATACGAACTTTGGCGTTTGCGACTTTTTTCGTTTAGCGGTTACGGACTGACGCTTGCGGCGTTGGCGCTTGTGGTTTTTGGCGCTATCGAATGCCCCCCAACAAAATTTACTGAATTTTGTTCAATTGAAGACTACAATTCAAAGAAGTAATGAAACTTTCTGCGGAAACTTTGATGCAATGGTATAGCAGGTGTGATCAAATTCCTTATCTAAGTAAAATTGTACTCGTGTTGTTGAATAAAACCCTACGCAACTACACACAATATTGTACTCAATACAAACTTGTAAAACAGCAGAAAATTGTCAATTATTTGTATGATTATGCCAGTCAGTGAGTCATTTTTGTCTATTCAAAAAATGCCTGTTACTATTTGTAACTTTACGTTAATTTGTCACCTTCGTTACTGTTTTAAAAATCCTTTTTAGCCTCTTTCGTTGAGCTACTTTATTTGCGGGGACCGATGACCTTCAAATATTCTCATTCACACACTGTGTATCGTTAATTCGCGGTCTGCCTTTGGAAGTGTCTCTGAGCTGAGTGCTATTCGTTTCAGGCGTTTGTTGATGGAGAAACTAGCTGTTCACCTGGCGGATTTCAGTCCCCGGCTGCGGAGCAACACGCGGGCCCATTACCAGTATCTATCCATTCCCGTCGTGCGGTATCCCCAGCTAGAACGAGAGCTTTTCTGCAATATCTATTACCTGCGCCATCTTTGCGACACGGTCCGCTTCCCCAATTGGCCAATCAAAGATCCGGTAAGTAAGGGCGTTCTGCCTCGCCGATTCTCCTCGAGGCTGAATTTTTCACTTGTGTTTCACCGTCGCCAAACCCAGCGAAGCATAAGGAACTTAACCTAACCTTAGTTGACCTAGTCCCAACGGTCCCAAGCCTGATGCTGCTTACGATTCGGCGGCATTACTACTGAGGAATACGGACTGCTGCTTAGCGGTAGCGAAGCGAGGCTTGAGGCACGTTGCACGACCTAACTTACGCGCTTATGTCATCAATCTTTGTGATGTTTTACCGCCCAGCGATGCCGTTCAGAAACAGAAAAAATTATTTTAGTGGATCTTTTCAGTTCAGCATTGTCACACTTAAAAAAATTCCACCTCTCTGGAAACCTAAACTTTAATAATTTAGGCAATTTCCAAAGCTTAAAATTGCATATTTTAGTGGAAAAAATCCTTCCAATTTCTCTCAAGCCAAATTTCACTCCAATTACTATGGGCTGTTATGGGTTAACCGTAATAGAACCCAAGGGTGGGAAATGCAACGTTTGGAAGTGTTGTGTAATCTGAACGATCGCTTGTGTTTCAGATCCAGCTTCTGAAGGACGTTTTGCTGGCGTGGAAGGCCGAGGTGGAGAAGAAGCCGCCGTCGATGTCGGTGGACGACGCCTACGAGGCCCTGGGTCTCGCCCGCGGGACGCAGCACCCCGAAGCAGCCGTCAGGAAGGCCTACTACCGCCTGGCCCAGCAGTACCATCCTGACAAGAATCCGGAAGGACGGGTGAGATGCAATTCAACTCTCCGATCATCCTCCCAAAAAATGTTTGTTCAGCTACAAGTTTACCAAACAAGTTGAAAGCTCAGAATCCCAGTTCGGAGATCTTTTGCAGAAAGTGACCTCGCTACGATTACTTCAGCTTAAATTGACCAAGGTTTGCAATGTATCGAGCGATCGACCCTGAGGATTTTCAGAAAAGAGGATACCGTCATTTCGGTAAACTCTTAGGGGCTCGTAACTCGCTCGTTACCTACGTTAAGTAAACTAAGGTTAAGTTAACCAAGGTTAAGTTAACCAAGGTTAAGTTCATCAAGGTTAAGTTCATCAAGGTTAAGTTAACCGCTGTTAAGTTAACCGAGGTTAAGTTAACCGAGGTTTAGTTAACCGAGGTTAAGTTAACCAAGGTTAAGTTCATCAAGGTTAAGTTCATCAAGGTTAAGTTCATCAAGGTTAAGTTAACCGCTGTTAAGTTAACCTAGGTTAGGTTAACCTAGGTTTTCAAAATATTGAGTTTCAATGAGCTTAGGTTTAGCAGGAGGTAACCTTGGTTTGCTGTTATTCAGGACCTGTTCGAAGGCGTGAACAAAGCGTACGAGTTCCTATGCAGCCGCTGCTCGTGGATCGGGGATGGCCCGAATCCAGACAATATTGTCCTCATCTTGCAAACACAAAGTATTCTGTTTCACCGCTACGCCGCAGGTAAGTGATGCGCTCAGAAAAGATCAGACAGCAGTTTTTGTTTTTTTATTCAGTAATCTCTCGCCGCCCTTTGGAGCGGAAGCTCCCTGACGGAGGCAAATACAAAAAACCCACTAAATCTACGCGTTTGTGTGTCACGAATATGTGATAAAAGATTCAATCAGGGTAGAACACAAGACATAGAAAATTCGACCTGTAAAAATAACTGTAAATGATACCCTATTGATACGAATTGGGAACTTAGAACCATATGTGGTCGCTTTGTGAAATTACGTCGGTCCCAATATTTTGAAGGATTGCCTGAACATCAAATAATTGTCCGTTTTTGTTCAGAGCTGCAACCGTACAAGTACGCCGGCTACCCTCAGCTTGTCAAGACAATCGAAATGGAGACCGCAGACGATCAGCTGTTCTCGAAATCGGCGCCTCTTCTGGTGGCGGCGAGCGAGCTCGCTTATCACACCGTGCACTGCTCGGCCCTCAACGCCGAGGAGCTCCGACGGGAGCGCGGCCTCGACGTACGTATCGTCCTTCTTTGCGCCTCGAAGCGTCGAACTGCTTGAGAGTAATGGCGGCTGGTTTCAGGTGCTGCTGGACGCGCTGACGAGGTGCGTGTCCGTGCTGAGCGAGTCGTCGTCGACGAGTGACACGGCCACGGCCGTGAGCGCCCACATCGTGCGCTGCTTCAGCGTCGCCGCGCAGTTCCCCGCCTGCAGAGACAAGATGGTGGAACTGCCCCAGCTCGTCCGCGATCTCGCACGCATCCTTTATTTCAACGTAAGATTTCAAAGTCCAACCGGGCGGGGGACCGGTGGGGAATTCCCGAGTTCAATCTGCAACCCTGCTTGAGGAGCATCCGAAATATTCCAGAGTCCAACCGGGCGGGGGACTGGTGGGGAATCCCCGACTGCCGCCCGCAACCCTTACTAAGCGCTTCTATCAACCGATCGATCCAAGCGATTCTTAACCCACTACCGTCCAATGATGCCGTTCGGAAACAGAAAAAAATATTTTAGAGGATCTCTTTAGTTTAGTATTGGCAAAATTAAAAAAAAAATCACCCCTCTGGAAACCTGAAATTTAATAATTTAGGCATTTTCCAAAGCTTAAAATTGCGTTATTTAATGAGAAAAATCCTTCGAATTCCTCTCAAGCTAAATTTAACTCCAATTTTTTTAGGCAAGGTTAAAATCAACCAGATCTTGCTACTTCGTTAGATTAGCTTTTAACCCTTGCGCGCCTCGCCCTATGCCGGATACGGATATAAGAGGCTTATCAGAGAAGCTTCGGGCTCTCAAAGGGTTAAGGGGACTTCGCTTTAAGTGAGGTTTTCCTCGGAGAAAAAACGAACAGCATAGTTTTACATCAGTAAACAAACTCAATCAATCAACCAAAATTTTTCTTTACGAGACCCGATTGAGTAAACTTATGTCTCAAGAAAGGGTTAAAAATCGCAAGAGACGTCGTAGTGGAAGTAAAGCATTTTAGTTTTATGAATTTGTTTTTCGATAATATCCTCTTTTTTGTTAAAAACATAAATCCATTTCGTATTTTCTGTAATTTTTAAACCTCTGATTTCACGTTAACTTTCCATCCGTTTTCAGAACTTTGTAATTTTTTTTTCAGAGTTTACCTCGGTTGAGTGCAGCCGTCGTCCAATGTATGAGCGCTATGGCAGTGGATTCGATATTACAGATGCAGCTGTTGCAAGCCGGCGCCTTGTGGCATTTGTTAGTTTTCCTCTTCAGATACGACTACACTCTGGAAGAAGGCGGTGTAGAACGATCAGAGGATGCCAATGAGCAAGTAAGTGATCGATGGGCGAAATTAAACCGCCAATTAGGGTAGTGCCTGGTGCTGGGCTCCGAATGTGCTCCGCTCGGTTTGACGAGCAAAGGTGGAACACACGAGGTGGCAAATCTCATCCTTCAAAGTTCCAGTATGATGTCTTATTGTGTTCTGTTTCCGTGCTACAGGAAGTTTGGAACCAGTTGGCGAAGCTTGCCGTCCACGCTTGTGCGAGACTGGGAGGTTACTTCACCGGCGATTTGGCGACGCCTCAAAACCAAATCGCTCGTCGCACTTTAGAAAAACTTCTCACGCCTTATCTAGCCAGACAACTGGCAAACGAAAAACCGGAGGAGGTAAGGCTTTAATTCGGTTCATCAGTTTTGTTTAAAGGACGTTGTCATAATGTTTGTCGCTTAAACAATGTGAAGCAATCTCATTGAAGACACTTATGTCGAATAAAATGTCGACGTTGTGATCGCGACCCGGAAAGGGCTGTTTTCGACCCCGAAATATTACTGAAAGACAAAATCGAGGTTTTCATACTAATGCGACCTCAATTTTCTCTATAGCATGCAGCCGGTTTTAAAAGAGAATTCAAAGCAATTTCAGGCCGGACGTTGTTTGAATCAAAATCTTTCGAGGCCTGGGTGCAAAGTGGTTAAAAATGTTCCTGTGTGCTGTTTTTTGTAGGTATTGAAGGTACTGAACAGTAACTGTGAGAGCCCTTACTTGATATGGGACAATGGAACTCGCGCCGAGCTGCGTGACTTTCTGGAAGCTCAACGCAGCACTCGGAGATTCGCTGCCGATCCGACCGATCTGGCGGACGAAGCCGCGCTCAGCGACGCGTTCTCTTACAGCGCGCATGCTAAGGAGCTCGTCGTGGGAGAAATCTTCCTGCGCATATACAACCAGCAACCAACCTACCCCATTGAGGTTAGCTCTGCTTGGAGATGAAAGATTAGGAACCTTTAAAAATGGGAACGTGTTTTGTATGTTTTAATGTATTCGTGCGCAGAACCCCAAAGGCTTCACGTTGGACCTGCTGGAATTCCTGTCTGCTCAAAGTGAAACGCTGAAAACTTCTGTGAGCAGCTCTTCGCCTGCAGTGGGAAATATCGTTATGGCTCTCGAAGCCTTATGTAACGTCCTTAAAAACAATCCAGGTAACTGCACTTTAATATCCACCTTCAAGAGATCTCACAAGTTTATTTTCATCGAATTATTCCAATTAAAACTCCCATCATGTATTAACATGATTCCTGCCAAGTATCATTGTCTGTCGAAAAATATTTAAGTTAATGATGGAGAAGCTGTAGAATGAAGTGTATGAATTGCGTGCAAAAATCGCGTTTTCCAGGAGTAGAGATCCAGTGCATCGGTCATTTCCCGCTGCTGTTCCAACTGGTGGGCGCGGAGGGATACACGGCCGTGCAGCACGGCGCCCTGGACGTGCTGGCGTCGGTGACCCGCACCGCGGAGTGCGTCAACGACATCGCGGGCTCTGACGTGCTCACGCCGCTGCTGCTCATCCTCGTCAGCGTCCCGTCCGCGCAGCAGCAGGCACTGGACACGCTCCGATCCCTCATGACCACCACGAAAATCGTCAAGGACGCGCTCACTAAAGGTAAGCCCACCTGTTCGAGCCGACACGAGCTGCCTGCGTCAAAAGAGAGTATTCTTTTACTTTCTTTTAGAGAGTCTTTCGTGTCGGATTTTTGTAGATTTTAATGTGTAAACAGTGCGTGCTATCAAGGAAATTGTGTATCTAAATATTACGGGAAGACAGGCGTTTGATACTGAACTTGAAGCATCCTTGATTGTGTTTCAGGTTGTGTGGTGTATCTTCTGGATCTGTTTTGTAACTCGACGCTGGCGGCGGTTCGCGAGCAAGCTGCGGAGCTTCTGGCCCGCATGGGCTCGGACAAGCTCGTCGGGCCCAAAGTGCGCTTGGCGCTTTGTCGCTTCTTACCCAGTGCCTTCGTAGACGCCATGCGGGACTCGCCTGAGGTACGGAACGAAAAGTAGCTGGGTCCTAATCAGTCCGTCCAAGTGAAAGCAAGAATGCGCAAAGAAATTCCCTTCCATCCGGAAAAGCTAAGGGTGGTCAACGAGCTTTGAAATTTGGGAATTCTCGAAAAAAGGTGGATTTGGTTTACGTTAAAATTTAGTCGTTCTTTGAAAGGACGGAAGAGAGGGAAATTTTTCTTCAACCGTTCGGAAACTTGACGAAACGTTGAATTTGAAAATCGAAAGTTAGCTACCCTGGTCAAATAATACTAATCGAATCTCTGTTTTACTTTTGAAAGAAAAAGTTGTTTGTTCTCTTTTTAAGACGTTTGCTCAGTGTTTAGGTATGAATGTTAATTGTGCTAGGTATGCGGGGTATTTTGATCTTGGCTGTTACTGAAAGAAACGTTTTTCTTCAGGCCTGTGTCAACATGTTCGAAAGCGTTCACGAGAATCCTGAGCTCATTTGGAACGACGAAGCCCGCTTGAAGACAAGCAACTCCGTTAGGACCATGACGGAAGAGTAAGTAAAACAACAAAACAAAAAACTCTACAAATCTAAAAGCTTTCATCTTCAACGTCTTGCAAGAAAACAGCTCCGGGCTCAGAAAAAAAAATGGCTGAATGGACCTAAATGTTATTCAGGTGGAGTCTTTATGAAAGTGTTTGTTTTCAGTTTGTACCAAAGCCAGCGGGCCGACCCTTCAGCGGTGTGGCGAGTGCCAGAAGACACCCCGTTGATGGTGACCCCTCCAGGAGAGCTGCTCGTCGGCGGCGTGTACCTGCGGCTGTTCGTCGCCAACCCGGGTTGGATGGTCAGACGCCCCAAGGAATTTTTATCCGAACTCATGGACTCGTGTCTCGCCCTCATGTCAAAGGAAAAACGAAACGTAAGTCTACATCGCAATTTTCACCTTATAAAATATATCCAGGCGTGAAGTGTGCGTGACGCGGCGCTGATTTTGCAGGCGGCTCACCTGGAGACGGCCGCGGAAGCCTTGGTGTGCCTTTTGCAGTCGCAGCCAGCGCTGGCGGACTCTGTCCCAGCTTTGGGACACATTCCTCGGATCTGCGCCCAGATGACTGAGCCGGGCCAAGACGTAGCCATCCATCGCGCCGCCATCTCCATTCTACATCAGTTAGCCGTCAGTGACGTAAGTGAAAGCGCTTCTCAGGGATCAGTCACTTCATTCCTGCGAACTCAGTTTCAAAGATTTTATTTTGGGTTTTTCTATCGACCCGACATGCATTAACCCATAACAGCCCAAAGTATTTGGAGTGTTTAGCCTAAGAGAATTGAAAGGATTTTTTACATTGAAATACGCAATTTTAAGCTTTGGAAAATGCCTAAATAATTTGATTTCTGGTTTCCAGCAGGCTGATATTTTTTGAAATACGCAATTTTAAGCTTTGGAAAATGCCTGAATAATTTAATTTCTGGTTTCCAGCAGGCTGATATTTTTTGAAACGCAATTTCATGCTTTGGAAAATGTCTAAATAATTAAATTGCTGGTTTCCAGAGGGCTGATATTTTTTTGAATTGTGACAATACTGACTGAAAAGATCCTCTGGAATATTTTTTTCTGTTTCCGGACGGCATCGCTGGACGGTAGTGGGTTAATTTAGACTTGAACGCACGTAACCAACGTCATGCATTTTAAATGGGAGGTGACTTGAACGCACGGAACCCAACTTAATGCATTTTAAATGGGGCAGTCGGGTCAATAGACACTCCCTTTTTTTATT
>Ga0058701_10000368_pt1 | contig 32658 bp, 21 predicted proteins | sample AgamicOrMae_FD_97039 | JGI IMG/M metagenome (GOLD analysis project Ga0058701, IMG submission 97039) | Agave microbial communities from Guanajuato, Mexico - Or.Ma.e | ecosystem: Host-associated > Plants > Phyllosphere > Phylloplane/Leaf | place: Guanajuato, Mexico | collected 2012-06-04
AGCGTGTCGGGCCGCTGGCTGGCCGCCGGCTTCAGGTCGGGCGTCACCTGGCAAGCGGCGGCGGGCGCGCCCTCCAGGTCGTCCTCGTCGAGGTAGATCTCGTTGTCGCTGTAGCTGGTGCCCGTGTTGCTGGGCAGGAAGCTTGCAGCGGCGGCTGCGGCGGCGGCGCCACTCTGCTGGCTGTCCCGCCGGAAGCTGGCGGGCTGCTTGGCGCCGGGGGGCCCGCCGCTCTGGCGCTCCTCAGGCTTGCTGTTGGCGCCGCTTCCGGCGTTCACGCCGATGAACATGAGGTCGGCGCTCAGCGACGAGCTGGCCGAGAACGAGGAGGCCGCCTGCTCGAGCTCGGGGTCGTTGTCGTCGAGCGCCCCCGGCCCTAAGGAGCCCGAGCGGTCTGGGGAGGCGTGTTCCTGCGCCCGTTCCTGCGCGTGGTCCTGCGCGTGGTCCTGCCCGAGATCCTGCGCGCGGTCCTGCGCTGGATCGTGGCCGCTGGATGAGAGGCGCTGCTGCGCCTGTTGCTCTATGTCCACGATGGCCTGCACGAACAGGTAGTAGATGGGGTAGAAGAAGGAGGAGCTTTTGTTCTGGTTCAGCTTGGACATCTTGTCGCGTATTATCAGGCACAGGATGCGGCGGCCCTTCGGGACGGGCGCGCCCACAAAGCCCATCAGCTGGCTCGGGTGCACGAACTGCTGGCGCGCGCCCCCCAGCGAACCATTGGCCGCGGGCTGTCGCACGTGCGCCTCCAGCGTGCCCGCCACCTGCGCTGACCGACTCTGCTGCGGGGGCGTGTCCGCGGACTGCTGGCCCGCAGCTGGGCTGCCCGTCCCGGTGGGCGTCCTTAGGTCGGCGGGCTGGCCGCGCAGGCCGAGCCCCTTGGCGCCCCTGGCCTCCAGCGACGAGCACGACGACGAGGAGGACGCGGAGCTGGAGCCCGACGACGAGCTTGAGCGCGACGAGCCCGACCAGCTGCCGCCCGTGTTGGCCCGCCGCCGGCCCGCCTGGCTGCCCGCGGGGGCCGCACCCTTTTGGCCCGGCCCGCTGGTGCCACTGTTGCCCGCGGGCTGCTGCTGCTCGTGCGCGCCCACTGCGCTCACTTTCGCCCGCTCCTCGCCTGCTTGGCCGCCCGGCTGCGCATCGTCCGAATCCTTAGGGCTGGCGTGCAAACTTGCCGCCGGGTTATTGACCTGCTTGCAGGAGATCTCATTGAGCAATTCAATTTGCCTGCGCGATTCCAGAATTTGTCGCCGCTTCTCCACCTGATTCAGGCGGTCCAGTTCCCGCTGGCGGCTGGCACTGTGCAGTCGAGCAGTGGCAGTGAGCGTGGGCCAGAGAGTGAGAGAGAGAGGGGACGAAGTGTTGGGCGCAATTAGCGATCGGCAATGAAAAGGAAAAGGGCGCCTGTTTGGCGGCTGTCAGCTGGTTGGAGTTTGGCTGCAGCCGATTGGCGCTCGGCTGCCCGAGTGGCCTTAGTTTGGCCGCATTAAGAGGGGGCGAAAATGGCTGAATGGAAGTGGTCTTGGAGTGGAAGTGGAGCCGGAGGGCGATAATTGAAATTGGCTCGATCGAGTTGCAAAGGGGTGCAATTAGGAAGAGGCTGGCCGAGTAATGGAATGGAATGCGGTAATGAACTTTGGCCGCCTTGGCACTGGTTGCTTCTGTACACACTGTATAGGAGGCGAGTTTGACTGCAGTTTGTGCACCGTATACAGTCTATGGAGTTTGTGTGCTGTGTGCAGTCTATGGAGTTTGTGCACTGTTCGCAGTGCACACAGTCCATGCAGCCTGTGCAGTTTGTGCACTGCGCGCAGTGCACACAGTCTATACAGTGCGTGCTGTGCCTGCAGGCGCGCGCTGTGGCTCGGCGCCTGCAAACTGCCGGCTCCAAAGTGGCGGCCACTTGTGGCTCGTCCAGACAAAGATGAACATCGAGGAGGAGGCGAGAAAAGGGAAATTTGCACGCGAACCCACTCGCTTGCTTACCTTAGGTTGCGTGACCAGCGTCTGAAATTATTTTCATCATTACTGAGGGCGGCCGGCTGGCTGGCCGTGTGGCTTTTGTTGTTGCCTCCCGCATCCTGTTGCCGGTCCTGCGCCGGCCGGCCGCTCGATCGGGAGCCAGCCTCCTTTCCGCCACCCTCCGCTGGGCCGCCGAGCTGCAGGCCAGCGCCAGGGGCGCCCAACGGCGAGGCAGCGCCACGAGCAGCTCGTTGCTCGTCGTTGGCCATTGCTGCTCGTCTGCACTCTTTGTCCACTGGGCCAGCGCAAATGGGCCGCCTGCTGAACTTGACCACCAAGAGGGCTTGCAGAGAGGAGCCTTTGCGGTGCAGCTAGACTGCGATTTGCTGGCCCGCGGGCTAAGCTTGGGCGAGAGAGAGAGTGTTTCGAGTGGCCGGCGAGCGAGCGCGATGAAAAGAAATTGGGCCTACTTGGTGCCGCACCTTAGCGCTGCTGGACAGAGAGCAGCAGAGCCGGGCAGTAAATTGGCAATCAGTTACAAGTTTAGATTGCGCAATATTACACAATTAAGATTTCATCCAACTAACTGGCCTGCAACTTTCTTTCTTTCTTTCCTTCTTTCTTTCTTGAGTTTCTCCTTAGCCTCCTTAGCTTAGCCGAGCCGCTCACACGCTCCAACTGCTGCCGGCCATCAGCTCTTGGGCCGACTCTGATTATTATTGCTTCTTGTTATTATTATTATTATTATTATTACTACTGCAAACTGTCTTCGTCCCCTCGGGTGGTTCTCTCTGGGTTTCTACGTCGCTCCAGCTCGCTCCTCCTTTCGAGCCGACCACGTCACTCGTCGATACAGATTAGCTTGTTGTCCCCTCGCAGGCAGCCACACTCACTGACACACACAAACAGTTGGCCCGCGACGCCCAGAGGCGCTCGGCCAGCCAGCCCCAAGGGGAGGCGGTGGGCGAGCTCTGAGCGCTGGGCGCTGAGCTAGGCCGGGCGCCCAAGTTCAAAGCGGTCACGCGTGCTCTTTGCCGCCGGCCTGCGCAGTGCGTGCGAGCAGCCCCCGCACACAGTCTGCGGCCGGCCCAGTGCTCTGCGCGCGTTTCTGCCGCCTGCCACTGCTCGGCCGGCCTCTGCGTGTTGCCCAACGGGGCCAGCCTGTGCGCCACTTCGCCGCCGCCCACAACACGCGCGCCCCAGACGCTCGCCTGCACTCGGCCGCCCTGTTGCCATTGGAAACGGAGCCCCTCGGGCCGCTAATGGGCCGCCTGCCGCCTGCCGCCGGCCCTCAGCCACTCCACGTCAACGTCACCGCCGCCCGATCCGCAGAAATAGACCAGCCTCCGTGCCGCCTCAGCCTCGCCACTCGTGCAACGTCCCGGTCCACTTCCGGCCGCCCGAGGGCTCGCCGGCCGCTCGCGGAGACCCGTGGAGAGCTGCCTGCCCTCCACTGTTGGCCACTGATTGCTAGCCGAGCTCAGGGCGGCCACTCGCTGCCGGCCGACGTCCAGGTGACCTAAGGAGAAGCGCCGCTCGAGCCAGTAACTCGTTCTTGTCGCCGCCGGATGCAGAGCCAGCGTCCATTCCAAGCCCAGAAGGCTCCCCACTTGCTTGGCGGCGCGCTCTAGTCGCCACTGGGCGCTGATCGTCGCCCGTTGCGCAATTGGCTCAGATCGTTGGGCCGAGCCGGCGAGCTGGTGGCCAGTTTGAGCCCTAATTTGAGCCCAATATTAAGCTCGAATTTGAGCCAAAGTTTTCTCCCAAGCGAGCCAATTGCGACCCACAGCTCCAACGGGCGAGCGTCTCCTCCCTCTCGGTGCCCTCTGGCCGACCGAGCTCGGCCGCTCAGTCGTCCGGCCGCCAGCCTGCTGCCCGTCCGCTCGCAAGTCTGGCCCGCCGGTGGCCGTCACCAAGATTTTTGTCGCTGGCCGCTGGAGCCGGAATAAATTAGCCGCATACTTCTCACTCCTCCGCCATCATCATCATCCGGCGCGGCCTGTTGCCCGTCGTCTGGCGGCTTCCACTTGGCCTTTGGTGTGGCTGCCGTTGGACTGGCCCGCTGCAGACTGTGTGTAGCTGGAGAGCGCGCGCACAGCTCTCTGCGTGTGTGCGCTTTTCGCAGAGCGCCACTCTGCCAAAAGGGAAAGTGGCCGCCCGTGCGCATCGGGCAGCCCACACAAAGCCGCCCAATGATTAGCTGCAGCCCCTCCGCTCGGCCAGCCTTCTCGGCGCCGCTCCTTCTCACTGGCGCCCACTAGCTCGCCAGCTCGCTCGCTTGCCAATCCAACGCCAAGACGCCGCCGGCCCACTACGCCCCGCCCGAAGTCCACTGGCGCGCGCACTCGCTCGCCCTAAGGATGCACGCTGGTGCCGCGCTCGTGCTGGCGAGCTCGTCCGCTCGCGTTTCCGCCGCTCTTCTGGCTCCGCAAAACGGACAACCTGGGCCGCCCTAAGCCAGCCAGCTGGGCGGCCGTTGTCCAGCCACTGGCTAGCTTGCAACAGCTAGCCAGTGGCGGCCAACGGGCAACAGGTGGGCCAGGCAAGGCAAGCTAGGCTCCCAAGCTAGCTGGCTAGCTTGCCAAGTCCAAGGCGAAGGTGGGCCGACCACCAATTGCTACCGAATGGTCGCATTTGGGGCGGCCAAAAAGCGAGCTCGGCCGAGAGTATAAAAGGGCACTCACTTAATCATTTAGTACATCATTCAACGATCCTTGTTGTCATCAAACAAGAAACAAAAAAGGATAGATATTTATTTATATATATTTATTTTCATATAAACACACACACATACGGGACACTACGTAGAAGAAGCAACAGATCTAGAAGATTCTCTATTAGTTCAAACAGAGAAGCTCAAATAATAATAATATTTTTATAATCTCATCAAATTGATCAACAACAACAAAAACAAATTCACATTCCAAGATGAAGTTCGTTCAGATTTTATGTTGCGCAGTGCTCGTTGCCTGTCTCGTCAGCATGGTGCCCTCGCCAGCCGAGGCCGGAAAGAAGAAGATGGTGAAGAGTGCCGCATTGTTAGCGCTAGTCTTGAAGAACCACTTCCACAAACAGCTCGGCTTTTTCCCATTGCCCTTGCCCATTCCAGTCGCAATTGAGCAGAAGCTTCCCCCCAAGGTAAGTGTCTGAGCAAGAGTTTTGCTATTTTTTCCTATCAAGAAGGCCACCTGAATGCCAGTGTCTCGCGCTGCTGCTGCAAAGAGGGGAAAAGGTCGCCGAGTTTCCGCCGGAAACGCGCCCATTTCAAGGCGCCCCAGCGCCCCTATGTGCAAGCGGGCGGGCTAGCCCAAGCGCAGCGCAAAGAGCATAGTTTTCGGAATAAAAACACCAGAGAGAGCCCCTGAAACAAACTCTAACCACTGTGCTTTCTCTCCCGAAATCCACCCTGATCTCCGACACTGATTCGTGATAATAACTGTGATTACCATCAATTGGAATGAATGGGAACAACAAAATGGTGACCATTGTCAATGTGTACGAACAACAGTACCCATCTTACCCATCGTACCCATCTTACCCACAGCCTAGCTACCAGCCATCATACGCTGCTTCCTACCAAGAGCCAACCTACTCACAGCCATCATACGAGCACATGGACTCGTACGCAACCAACGACCATCAGTCATACTCAAACAACAACAACAACCAGCAGCAGTCGTACGACCTGAGCCAATACGCCTCGGCCGATGAGGGAGCAGAATACGCACCACAATACTAAATTATTAAAAAAAAAGCAAACAACGAGATAAAAAAAGATATCAACCAGATTTTTTATAATTATTAATTTAATTTATACACCACACACACACACACAGAGATACACACAGAGATGAACAGACACACACCTACACACAGAAGCACACCTAATTGTATGCACATGGACATCCATAGGTACACGCATAGGTGCGCAGATACATAGATACATATATTTATATATATTTATATATATACTTATATACATACAGAAATGGATATTTTCTTCTCAATATATATTCATAGGGGTAGATATATGTGTATGAAGGTTGTCAGTTAGATATTTAGTCATCGTGAAGCCATCGGAGGCAGAGAGGAAGAGCAGCGGAGCAAAGGTGAGCTCTGTTGAAACATTTGCCAGGTCAAATGTTTGCCCAACAGTGCTCGCTGGACACCAACGGCTTTCTCAACACTTCGGAGTGGACAAAGGGCACACAAAGAGCCCTGGAGCTGCCCCCAAAGGGAAGCGGAAGGACACTTGTTGCGCCAATTTGGAGACGCTCACCAACTCAAATGGGCGGCCCCAAAGGCGTTCGCCCCACAAGCGAGATATATAATTACTACCTTTGTGTATCTATTCATATGAATATATAGAAAAGATATATATATAAATATATATATGTATATAAATATGTATGTATTTACGCATGTATGTTTGTATGTACGCATGTATGTATTTATGAGTATACATAAATAAAATGCATCACAATTAATAGTTTTACAAAAACGGTGGATTAGGATTCTCAGGGGGAGACTGTGGCTAGACAAAGAGGATGAGGCGGAGGTTGGGCGATGAGCAATCATCAAGCCACTCAGACCGCGCCAACAGGCTAGACTCTAGGTCTCTAGAGCAGCTTGCCAATCTAGAGCAAGAGTTGCAGCAGTTGAGTGATAGGAAGTGAGAGTGACATTGGGTTAGTGCGAGCAATTGGGCTCGCTTGCACACAGCAAACACTGGCCAGTTGGCTGGAGAGTAGCTTGTTGTTGATGCGAAAGAAAAAGGCTGCTCGCCCGCATGCTTTGCGGACAAAAGTTATACGGGCCATCATCTGGCCGAGCAACAGGTGCATTCTTGGCCAGCTCGCGCGGCTGCGTCTTGCCAAAAGGGGCAAGAAGGGCCAAGTGGGAGAGATGGAATGGGCAACGGTGCGTGGAGGCAACATTTGACATGAGAGAAGGCGAGAGAGTGTTCCTCTTCACGCTTCCTACTCATCGTCTGGCCACTCTCCTTTTCCGAGCAACATTTGGCGGCACACAAAAATGGTGCAGATGTTTCTGCCTTGGAGAGAGACACTGTCTCTCCCACTGGCTGACCATAGGCTGACCATAGTCGAGCGAGCTTGCCAGCCGGCGGGCAGAAACCAAAGGCAAGGAAGGGCCATTCAACAGCAGGTCCGGCTGGCTGCTCTTTTGGAGGGGGCGGCAGAGAGTGGCCGCCAGCGAGACGCTTGTTTCTAGTAGACGACTCTTTCTACTGCCAAGTTTGCCAAGTTAGCCCGTGCACCTGGAATTCGATTCGCCAAGATCAAGAACAGACTTCTTCTTCTTGCCCAAAAGGATCAGCCTCCATTCTCGTCCCTTCTTCCTAATCTGCTGGCCCTCTCGCTCGCTCTCTCTCTCTTTCTGCCTTCCCCCAGCTCGCCGCCAGCCCACTCGAGACTGTCTCAAGCTCATCAGGCAAGATTGTTGCCCGCATGCTGCCCCAATGTCCAATGTGCTCACTGCCCAACAGTGTCCAGCAACTAGCAAACAGCATGCTCACTTCCTATTCTCAGACAACAAACGAGCCACAAACAACGGACGACGAGCCGCAGAAAAGCGAGCACCACGCTCTCATTTGGACAAAGAAGTGTAGATGTGTGCAAACTTTTCTTCATACACTGCAATTTTATTCCTCTTTTGCTCATGTATTCTCCTCTACCCACCACCACCCAGCTTGCTCTACACAAGTGTCAGCATTTTCTCTCTCGAGACCACCGGCAGCATCTAGCCATTTGGCTTATGAGACTAAAACTCGGCCACAAAAACTGGAAAGAAAACCAAATTGTAGAGGTCTCTTTGTCTCAGATTGTAGTCTCCTATGGACACTACAAAAATCAATAGTTTTTGCATCAAGAGTTTCCTTATGTATGACTACCCTCCTTTTCAAGAGTTCTTCATCGCCTTCAGCTCACTTTCGGCCACTGTTTCGCACAACAACTCCAACAACTTGAACGTCCTCCCCTTGCAGCCCAACAACTTGCCACTCTCCTTGTCCAACATGATAGGCATCAGGCGCACAATCCAAGCGAGCCGCATCTGTCTCAATCGCTTGAAGTCGTCCAATTCCCAGGCCCCGCTGGCAACTATGTTGATACTATCCTCCAGGATATAGAACACTCCATATAGGGTGCTAATTTTCAATGGTAAAAAGTCCGATTTGACACATCGTTCCACCACCTGACGGCATCGCTCAAAGATCAGCTCGCGCTGATGAATGGCGGCAGCTGACGAGCTGGCTGAGCTTCCTGTTGCACTACTCGAGCCGCTCGATTGTTTGCCCGTGTGAGGAAGGGCGGACAGTGTGGCCCCAAGGCCTGTGGTGAACTCGTTTGGTATCTCATAGCAGCAGACTGCTGCAACCTTGCACAGGCCCAGGACCAGAAACTGCATCTGTATCTCGTCCTCATTGCGTTCGGCCACCTTGAACAGATTCCAAAATGTATCAAAGAGCCAAATGAATTGGTCGTAATCCGTGAACATGTCGCTTAGTGCTAATATCGACTGAACAATGGCCGTGCTCAGCGGAGGTGGCAGTTGGTTTGCATGATTCTTGCCCGATTGCCTGGCGCTTTTCTCCTTTGGCCTCTTGTTTTGAATGCTGTCGGTGAAGATCGACACAGCTGAGGAGAGCTTTCCCTCATCGGCAGGTAGTCCCACATCGATGTGCTCCGAGTCCGAAATGGGAGACAAACTTTGGGGCGCAGTGTACAGGAGCTGAGTGGGGTCCTTGAGTTTCTGTTTGAAGATAGTCAGAATGAGTCTTACACAAGATTCCACATCTATCTCATCTGGTCTCCTGTGTTGGTCATTGTTCGATGATGATTGCAGCGAAGAGGGACTAGTTGATGTGCTCGTTTGGCCAACCCTCTGCTGCTGATCCCCCTCGGCAATGACAACAATATCCTGCATATCTAGTTCCACATTCAGTATCGAGTTTAGCCTCAGCTTGTGGGCGGGAATTTTGAGAAAATGGCTATAGTTTGGCATCGTTTGGGTTCCTTGGCGGTTGAAGAAAATCTGATAGTTTTGATAATTTGAGCTGGAAGCTGGTGTGTTGCTGGCATCACTTGTCACCATACTATCCTTGCTGACGGTGGTGGCAGTGGTTGGCGTTGATGGACTTTCGGGCCTTCGATTGATTTGAAATTGGCTAGTCTCGATCATGTCGAACATGTTGGCCGTCTTCTTCCTCAAGGCTGTCAAGTTTGTTGCAATTGTCTTTGTCAAACCAACCACCCGTTCGTCAAAACTCTGCACTGGATACGACTCTTCGGACAATGGATCGCCACTAATACTTCTCCTGGTCAATTCTAAGTACTTGGTTAAAGTGATTATCACCCTACAAGATGAGGCTAACATGGCCTTTTTCTCCGCCAAACCTCCATTGGTATCAAGCGACAACTCGAGATAGTTGTTGGCCGCTTTTGAGTCAGAGTTATAATCTTGCGACAATGAGGCCGACAAGACGCCCATGAGGGTCATCCAAATCTCTTCAAATTGTCGCCTATTTGTCCAGCCCAATTTGAGGATTCGATCACAGAAGCTATCCAGTATGTTGATGTCTCTGATTAGAATGTCGTGAGTTACCAGTGGAAAGTTTGTCTTGAACTCATCCTGCTTGTCCAAACTGAGCGGCCACAAATTCTGGCGCCACAAAACTGGAGGCGTCAGTATGAAAGAGTTCACCAGCGGAAGTCGAGCCAAACGGATTATGATCTCGTTGATGCATTCAAATTGGGTTATTTGCAAATAGTTGATATTGTCAAATAGGAACAATCCCTCAAGGCAGGCACGTTGCACATCTCGAATGAGCTCGCCCCTCGACTTGGACGAGTTATCGGCACGCGCTGGTCTCCTTTTGGTCATTGATGTTGCCTTGGCGGCTGGTCTTCTCGATCCTTTGGGCAACGTAGGCTTAGATCGTTGCAACTTCGATTGGTCATCAAATGTGAACTCGGTTACTTCTCTGTCCGGAGTGAGCGATTTGCCAATGTTGTCAGCCGGCTGGACTTTGGTCGTCGACTCATCTGCATCCTGTGGGGCTTCCCACAGTTTAGGTCGCGCCAATCTGGTGGGTGGAGGAAGCACATTCAATGCCAAGGAATAAACTGAGGACACTAAAGAGCATACCAGATGGTAATCCCTATTGATGCGCTCCAAGAGGCTGGACTTCGATAGGAGAGATTTCACGTTGTTCAATGCAGGAATCAGGGTTGATGTTTGAGCGCTATAGCCTTGCTCAGCTAGCCAGTAGATGAGATTTGCCATCTTATAGAGGATCTCAATTTCGTCCCCTTCAAATAATAGATCTGCCTTGCATTCATCATCCGAATCATCGTTGGCCATTATACGATGCAATTCAATTGTCGGTGTACTCTCTTGGCCTTGACTAGATTGGCGCAATTGACTTAATAGTTTGGTTAGATTTACATACAAATCGCTGTCAAGCATGGACATTACTCTATCCAAATCATCTGTTGTTAATTGATTGATAACCTCGTCATTGGTTGTTATAAGACTTTTGTTGGTGTCGTTGAGTAATTTTTGCACAGTTTCGCAAGCGAATTCCTCTATCTTTCGGGTCAACAATCTGTATGGCATCAATTCCTTTGAAGACAATAGCTTTTCTACTAACAAAACGACCAAGGAACCATATTGAGTATAGTGAACTTTCTCCAAAGTCCACAGGAGACGTGTTACAAAAGAGATCGAGGTGAGATTGTTGAAATTTGTGTTAATTGCTTGGATAAATATGCCGCTCGAAGCTGAGTTTCCATGCACTGCGTTTATGAAATCGGCAATTGGGGTTTCATGGGACCATCTTATGATATCATTTATATGATGTATGATCAGCCATGTGATGTGCTCCACGTCAGTCATACTTATGGACACATAATCCAGCACCAGGCATAGGACACCACGTCTTGTTAGTTCTATGTTTGGAGATAAACATTGTTCAGTGTTTCCAATGGAAACCTCACGTTCCAATAGGTGGCCATCCTCGTCGCTAGTTTCCACAATGTTCCTGTTCAAAGTTTTATCTCTTGACTCGGTGGTGGCGATCTTCTTGATGAAACTGCGTCTCAACTGATCGCTAAAACGAATGTCCGACAAATTCAGGGACGAGGGACGATTTATATGAGCAGCCCGTTTGAACCCTTTACCAGTGTCGTGCGAGTCCTCTAATATCTCGGCGCCCTCGGGGGAATCGTTGATAGAAAGATCATCCAAACAGGTGGAGATCTCATCCTGAGGTGATGATTGGCAATGATGACAGTCATAGACTAGCAGATTTCTCCAAAAGTCCCTGTTGCAATCAACATTGTTCAAGAGGCTCATCACATTGCACCAGTTTATCGTTAAATCGGGATGCGATAATCTCAAGTGATAGAACATCCTTTCTGATGCAATCAATGAGAAACCATTATCTGGATTGCGGCACCATGAGCAGAGGTCATTGAAATTAGTGGGCAACTCTCGTTCAGACTTGACCTCTGACTCGATCAATTCCATAGCCTTCTTAGAGAGCTGATAGAATAGACCAGATTGAAACATGTGAGTGATGTATAGCAAATAGCAAGATAACTGCTGTATAGAAAAATCTATCTTGCTAGTTTCTGACAGATCCTGGTGCCTGGCGATTGGTGACCATAATTGGATGATTATCTCGGCAGTGCATAGCTGAGCTATCTGGAGCAAATACTCAACAAAATCTTGGTCTGACATGAACTCGCGAATCCGTGAGAGAAACCTCTCCTCTTGGACTTGTGTGGTAAGTACGTGTATAGAGATGATCACAAGCGACATCCATCGCTGAAATTCGGACCTTTGTTTAGAAACACTTGAGCTAGCTATATGATTCTTTGGCTTAGGAGCCTCTAGTAATGTCTCAATAATAAAGTTGATTGGATGAAAGACTTCTGGTGAGATGTTCTCTATGATGCGTCTTGTTATTTCTAGACGCTTGTAATCTGATAGATTGACGCTACGTTTCGATAAGAGAGAGGGAATGATGGCCAACAATTGTTGGGAGAGCTTTTTATACTTGATTTCACTTGAGTTCTTCCTACTCTCGAGTATCAATATCGAAAGTAGATCATAAACTCCCGCATTGTCTACGACGTCCAGTAGCTTTTGTGCCACCGTTTCTCTTTCAGCCTCGAGGTGCTCAAACATATCCCGAGGGCTTTTATCTATGGTTACTAGCCTAATAGAATCATCTTCTGTTTGTCGCGCTTCAAGAGGATACCTTTTCGTGGGGATTTCGTTTTGGAAGTATTCAGTTCTGTAAATGAAAAAATCTTCCACGAGGCACCTCAACAGGGGCACAATGTAGGTTGAAACGTCACGCTCAGTTGCAGAGGCCATCTTTAACTTGGCTCTAAGATCGTCAAACCTCTGGATTATGGTAGCAACTTGGAATAAAGGCTTGCTTGGTCCCCGTTCATAAGTAAGTAGAGTCAAGAATGTAAAACTAGTCCGCACCAATAGCTCAATTCCTTCATCTCTAGCCAGATAGGTGCGATCTCCGCATCGATCTAGCAGCTTGTTGATTGATTCTATCATCTCTCCAGCCAGAGGTAATTTTTGGAAGTTCACCCTGAGGAGAAGAAGATAACACATAAAGTGTAACACCTCGGCTTGATAGATGCAGAAGCCTTTAGATAAGAACTGCGTCATGCATTCTGTTACGATTGGAGTGAACTCGGCGATAATGTTTTTCAGTTCATCACTAACCAATCTAATCTTTGGTGGAATTATCTGGTGAGGGCTTGCATCGAAGAGAGATTTCACCCGATCCTCAATGCGACGTCTCACTTTCAATGCTCTTCTGCCTTCAAAGTTTAGAGTGGCCAATGCTCTGTCTGAGGCTGGGGTGATCTGAGAACTATTGTTTGATTGATAATTTGAGAAAACCTTGTATGGATTTGTGACCAAGTGATAATAAACACCTTGAAGGGAAGGACTATTAGACTCAGGCAGGAGGGAACTTGAATTACCGGAATTATTATGACTCACTTGAGGCGAATTAGATGTTTCCTCCTCAAACCAATCGACCGGATCAGCCTGATATAAAGCGATCATGTTGATGCCGAACAGGCTCTTTAGAAGCTGCCTTGAGCAAATCAGTGATGCTAAACTGTTGACAACATATGTTACTCTCAAATAGCTGAGTATATCCCTGACATATTCGATTGTTTTGCTCATGCTCATGAATTCCACAATGGATGACATATTTGACAGACAAGTATCGAGAAGCTGGTAAAACTTTTCATCTCTCTGATTCAAATTCTTCTTGCTACTCTTGAGAGAAGACTCAAGTTTCTTGTGTATCCTTCCGAATAGCAGGTAGTTTGAGGTAAGTGTATCATGTGAATTTGGAGTTAAAACCTCCATTGAAGTCGATTTGGATGTCTGAAGTTTCTGAGATTGGTTAGTGGACGTGTAAGATTGCTTACTAGCGCTTGAAGCTTGCGCGAAAGGGTTGGTCTTCTCTTCAATTACATACGACATCACCCACAACAACTTCATCAAGTGTTTGAAATAAGTTTGTAGAATTTCGTTAATAGCTGCATGCTTGATGGTCAACTCGGACCAGCTGCCATCTCTGGAGCCCATGGACCGCTTATGATGAGGACGCATTCTCTGGGCCTCATAATCACAACGAACACTCTCATGACAAAGCGCGTACAATAATTGATGGATCAATGCCAGAAATGTCCTATAAGCGTCCAAGTCCTCAACAATAACATCCGGTTCAGCCAAATTCTCCATGTAAGACATTAGGAAATTTACCAACACAAACGAGTCACAGTATTCTGATTGTCTGCAGTCCCACGATGAAGAGTATTCTTGGTTTGGATATGCCAGTGAAAGTTCATACAATGTCTTAACTATTGATACTATGGAGCTCTTGCCCTTACTAAGACTCTCCTCAAGGGAATTTTTTAGTAGATTCACAACCCTTGCAAGATTGACTGAAATATTCTCTCTTGATTGACTAGATTTATAACAACCTCTATAGCTGGTGTTTTGATTTGAATGACAGCTGAAATGGATGATAGAGGAGGATAATAATCGCTGCTCGTCACAGATAACTAGTCTATCATGAGTTTCAGAACTCACCAGAGAATCATTACTATCACCTAAGAGGCCGATGTTGACATTTGAATGTTCTAACACAACCATGTGCTCGCAAGAAAGACTACTGGCGAGAGAAACAATGGGATCACTCGGTCTAGAGATAGAGGTCTTTACCCCTCCAGAGGAAGCGATGTATAGATTCGGAATAAGGGAAATTAGGGCATCTGATGCTGCATTTCTAATACGCTGATTCTCATCGATGAGTGAAGAGATGATTACCTCATTCAGGATTCTATCTTGCAAACTGTCCATCAACGAGCCAGCGGAATGACATCTTAGCTTCGACCAGTGATGTCTCTCAAGGTAATAAAGAGTTCTATAATTCAAGGATGCGAATAGATTTAAAGTCTCAATCTTGAGTGGCTTGAAATTAGACCTAGTGTACAGGTGTATAAGTCGATTCAAATCTTGATACTCTACGATATGTAAACAGTGGTCAGACTCCAATAAAATACCGATACACGTTCTTATTGAGCAAATACAAGACTTCAAGGTGTCTGGATGTGCTGAATCATCGTTGATAATCGAACGCAACTCGACCCAAAGCTTCCGGATTTTCTCGCAATCAATGGACTTTTGGATGCACGCGGGGAAGCGCCAATAGGAATCGATATAAGTACCAATGAACAGGATGGCCTGGTTACGCACGGCTGTATCTCGATGATATTTGAAAAGTGCTATCAAAGATTCCATAGATTCGAGAACGTCCGGATGCTGCCTAACGATCGCAGTCAAGCAGGCAAGTGCATTTGATTGCAATATCACTTTCGCACCTTGTTTCATCGTCAGCTCTCTCGCCTTATCTGAGAGACCATCCACCAGGAATTTCGTTGCAATTGACTTGGCGCTAGTACATAGTAGATCAAAACTCAGCTCAAACTTGCTTACGATATCTCTTAAGGTTTCGAATGCAGATACCAATGCCGAGGTTTCTGTGTTATCGTTCAATAAATACCTAATTATTAGATTAACGATGTCTTCATGGTATCTATCTTTGAAATCTTCTATCTCTCTCGCACATAGCCACAATCCAGTGAGCTTGTTAGTTTCGTCGAAATTTTTTGACTCTTTGAACGAATCAATCTGATTTTTCAGCTTGATGATGGTATTTCGCATCTGAAGTTCACTGACAGAACAGATTGTGGCGATGCTAGATGCAGCAATCCTTCGGATATTTGAAGATTCACCTTGTAGGTTACGTAACAAAACTTCAATAAGCGAGTTGGCCAGAAATTGAGTTTCCCTATTTGTTCTCACTTGATGTTCCACATACGGCATCACACTTCTAAGCACTCCGTCGAGAGCTTTTTGGATGGATTCATCATCAGACCGCCTTGCAACCTCAATCAATGCTTTAAGCAACCGTTGCGAATCGCAGCCCAAATGAACTGGCTGAACTAGATTTATCAGCTGGGGTATTCTCAACAATGCAGTGGTAATCCTCCTGGGTGGACCATTGTTCACAACCTCCTCTATGAGCACATCTAATATTAGTAGATAATGTTGATACTGAAAATATAGTATAACACAATTCATATGATCATTGAATAATGACCTTTGAGAGCTATCATCACTGTCGCAGTATTGGATTAATATTTCTAGGAGGGGTTTCAATAAAAACCCTATCTGTCGATCGGATTTTATTGATTTTGATAAAATCCTATGAACAGCTTCTTTGACTAGCTCAGGTTGACGATGGGGAGTTAATTTGAGGATATTTACCAATTTCTCTAGCCTTTCCATCTTTGTCGAAGTCTGTCGGCTTCCTCAATGGGGCTTGACTATCTTCTCCAAGTCTGGAATTGGGTTTAATCCACTTTTTTGGCTTCGCGCCTAACTTTATCGCCAACTCGTAACGGGCATCAACTCTGGTCTTTTTATCAAGCCCGGTGAGACCAAGTTTGAAAATTTCGTGTCGGAATGTGTCGAATTCTTTCTGAACTGGTGTTTTATTCGCCAACTTTGCCGCCCTCTTTTGTTTCCTCTTATTGTCTGATTGTCCTCGGTTATTTCTCTTGTTACTTTGCTTGATCGACTTATTAGTTGACTTGGTCTTGTTCGGCATTGTGTATTATAGTTGAAGGTTGATAAGTATAGCTATGTATATATATATTTCTACGGTTGGCTGTAATATTCCTATCAATAATAACATAGAAGCTATATTATTATTGTCATTCAAAAGGTAGGGGAGTAGTCTCAACTATGGCCCCTGGATGCATGCGGGCCGACTGTGGGGTGTCTTTGTGCCTCTGAACTTTAGCAGTATGCTGAAAAATATTTGGATTGAAAGAGATGATCTAAGGATGAGATGGAAATAATTGATTGTCGTCAATGGAGATTGTGTTTATGTTTGGAGAAGGTGCTGGCGAAAATTGCGATAATTCTGGGCCAAAAAAGTGCATCAACGAAGCACGCGCGAGACAAGCAGCATGCGCCAACCGCAAGGGCGACGCAAATTTGCACGCTGAGCAAGGGGAACCACCGATCGGATTCGTGCACAGGAAGAGGCGTCGCCCCGCCGCCCGAGGAGCTAATCATTGGGCGCCTATGGGCGCGATAAGTGATATTTGTTGATTGCAGGACAGATAGAATATAGATATTTGGTCTAGGTTCATACACGATAATCTTATAACATCTTATCGCATAGTATAACAGATTTATTCCAAAAAAACAAAGACTTTCCGTTTCTTTAATCCACTTTGCTTACAGAGTTTCATTTGTGTGGTTTACATGTGGTATATAGGCGCGAGCAAGAGTGATATGACAGGATTAGCAAGTGATAAATTGGAAAACAATGAGAGAATTTCCCGCAAAAGTTATACGAAAGTGGCAAAGGCCAAATAAATAGATTGCACTGGAGCATGGTCGAAGCTCAAACCATGTTGTTTTGCATCCAGTGCATGGGGCTTTCCTTGCTCCTCTTCCCCAGCTTCCTCTTTGGCATCCATCTTATTCATCTGAGCTCCTCTAAGTCTCCTCCTTTTTTGCTTTTTGCTTTACTTGGCTTCCAAATCCGGCAGAGGCGAGTGTCACTTTCGCACTTTCCGTTCAATCCAAGACGGTCTTAGCCGGACCGTCTAGACCAATCTCTGCCTCGTGCTCGAGGCCACAGTTGTGGTGATCACACTTTTTCCGTTTCCGTTTCCGCCACCGGCCATTGTTGGCGGAGTGCTCGCGGATCGGGCGCTTCCGTTGGCAACTGTGCTACTTGTTGAGGATGAAGCTGGTGTTGTGCTGGTGGAGGTGTTCTCCTTGAGGGCGCCACTCTGCTGCTGCTTCATCGGCTTAGACGCTCCACTCGGGCCTGCAGCGCTTCCCAATGATTGACTATTTCCCTGTTGCTCGTTTGTCATCTGCCTAAGGCGCTTATTGCGTCTAATTCGGAGCACTGTGGTTTGTTGTGCGCCGCCTGTTTGGCCTGTTGCAGAAGCTTGCTGCTGTTGTTGTTGTTGTTGTTGTTGTTGTTGTTGTTGTTGTTGTTGTTGTTGTTGTTGTTGTTGTTGTTGTTTGGGGATTTGTTTAGACCCATTGGCCTGGCTTGTTTGAGGCTGCTTCTTGGGAGCGACTGGCCGCTGGGCGAGCACCACTTGGCGGTTGCTACCGCTGGTCTGCACTTGTTGTTGTTGTTGTTGTCGCTGATCCTGATTGAACGACTCTTCGGGGGAGCCGGAAAAGTGGTCCTGGCCAGCGGTCGTCTCGTGGCGGTCCACTGGCGGCGCCGGTGGCTCCATGGGGGGCAGAGGTGCCGCCACAGAGTGGCTCTGGTGCTGCTGGCCTGCTGGAGTGGCCGCCGAGGAGGTCGCCCTGGAGGAAGTTTGGCGGCCGACGTGCTGCATGTAAGGCGACTGGCTGTGGTGTTGCACGGCCGCCTGGAAGCTGCTGCCTGCCGCCTGATTGAACTGTTCCATACTCTGCTGCTGCTCGGCAATGGCCCTTTGCACGTTGGGGAACAATTGTGCGTCAATGGGCGATTGTGCGTTCACTGCGGCCGGACTCACCGCAAACGCTTGCCCCTTCAAGCGACCGTCCTCGAGGCCGCCGGCCGACTGTTGTCTCTGCTGCCTCAAGGCATTGTGATTATTATTCCGCTTTGGCGGCTGCCCACCGCCTCCAACCTGCAACGGACTTGAGCCCGAATCGTGTCTCACAATGAGCAACAGTCCGTCATTGAGCGCCTCGCTGCCCACACTCTGAGCGTGTTGTTTATCGTTTGTCAAATCGACCACCATCTGCTTGCCCGGCCTCCTCTGCTCGCCCATCGATCCATATCGGGCCGTCGTCGTGCTGGCCGGCGTCAGCAAGCTCCTCGGGGTGCTCACAGTTTCCTCCGCCTCGTGGGGGCGCGCCTGCTGCAGTTGTTGGTGATGATTGGCGGTGGCAGCCTGCTGCTGGTGTTGCTGGATCTTTGCGGGCACCAATCGGCTCTTGTGCGGACTCTTCGGAAGATGCGTCTGCCTGTTGACACTTTCCGCTTGTTTGTGCTTCTTCTCCACCAGGACCTGTTGCTGGCCTTGTTGCTGGTTTGGGTGGCCCGAAAATCTGGACGACTGGGCGCCATGTTGTTGCTGGAAGGTTTGTACTCTTATTTGGGGGGCCTGTTGGCTTTGGCGGCCGGCGCTGGCCAATCCTTGTCTCTGGTCCTGTGCTTGCAGATTATTGTTGTTGTTATTCTGGTTGTGACCGTCAGGGTTGAATCCATGCGAATGGGACACCGCCGGAACCTGGTGGTTTATCACCAGGTCGAAGGACTGTTGCTCGTTGCCTCTGGCCAATGCTGCGGGCTCCTGCGTGGGCTCCACAAACACTGCCGCGTTGGCCGCCGCGCTCACACTGTTGTGCCCGAGCAGAGGGCCCTGCAGCTCGGCCTGCTGCTGGCCCCGCGGGTACTGCGCCACGTGCGCCGACTGCAGTCCTCTGGGCGGCATGAGAAACTGTTTGTACTGGTGGTTGATCTGTTGCTGAATGCTCGTTGGGTGCTGGTAGGCGTTGGTGGAGAACTGGGACGCGGGAAGGGGCGTCGTGTTGGCCAGCTGGCTCGCGGCCGGCGGCGGGCCCGCCTGTTTGCGCGGCGGAAGGGTGGCGGGCACCAGGGGCTCGTCCTGGTCGTCGTCGGAGTCATTTTCAGTATCAGAGACACCGTTTGGACTACCTGGAAGTTCAGGGTCAACGTTCGGCTGCGCCAGAGGAACGTTTGCGGCCGCCGGAGAGGCCGCGAAGTTGCTTGGCTGCTGTCTCGGCTGGCCGCCTATCTGGAGGGGCCGAGGGCCCGCCGGCTGCTGAGTGGCGCTCGTCTGGCTCGGCAGGGGCGCCGGTCGCGACCACTGACTGGGCTGTCGGTTGGGCCTGGCCTCCTGCGGGGCCTGCGCTCTGGGCCGAGGCTGAGCCCTGGCCACTGGCGCCGGCTCGTTGGCTTGCTGGAGGGGCTGAGCTCGAGGCTGCTGGTGGGCGGGCCTTTCCGCTTGGGCCTGCAACTGGTGGTTGTTGGAGTTGGCCGACGAGCTGGCGGCCTGTTTGCCGCACTGGACGTTGTGCGCAAAGTCGCAGGTGAGAATGATATCGTTGAACAGGGTGCCCAGTGGACACTGGAACTTCTCCTGCACTTGGGCGCCCGACTGGCACACGTGGTAGGCCTGGCAGCCGGAGGCAATGTCGGCGAAAATTCCATTATTTGGACACTCGAACTCGTCCTGGGCCTCATCCTGTGGGGGCTGCTGGCCACTTCCGGCGCCCTCTTCCTCCGGCTGGCCGGAAGAGTCGTCCGAGTCGAGACTGTTGAACTGGTTCTGGTTGGCGCTGGCCAGAGCGGCGCCATTGTCGCCCTGCTGGGCCCTGGTTCTGTGCTGGCCGGCCTGGGCGTTTGTGGCCAGGTTTTGCTGCTGTGCAACAATTGGCCGCGCGCTCACGAAGATGTGCTGCCCTTGTTGCCTGCTGGTAGTTTGCATTCATTATTATTGTTATTAAGAGTTTTTTTTTTTATCGCCCGACCGGCAGGCGATCATTATCATGAAGACCAGACCAGACAGGGATAGACAGCGCATCGAGAGAACGGAAAGCGATGTCGATTAGTCGAGCGGAGTTTTCGCGCCATCCGTTGTGGTTGTTGTTTGCGTGTGCCAAACAGTTTAGCCGGTGGATGCAAAGTGGTACGCGATGATAAATGGCAGTGGTAGGGGCAAGAGTGGCCATTGGGGATGTTTTTGATGTTGGTTATCGTGGTCGTTAGTCCATTGCGGTCATTGCAGTTTGTTCCAATTGCATCATCATCGTCGCCGAGTGTGAGTGAGACATTTTTGTTGTTGTTGTTGTTTGGTCAGTTAATGGTGTTTCATTATGAGTTTTCCTTTTAAATCAAAAGAGCTTTTCGAAGGGCCGGCCAGATGAGCTAGTCAAAGGAGAGGAGGGCAGTTGCTTTGCTGATCGGCCCAATTGGAGGGGGGAAATATTTCCAACCGCAAAAGAGGACAACAAAGAGTCCTTGCTCCCTTTGTTTGGAGAACCAAAAGCGCACCACGCAAATCGACTGCTCATTTCCATACGAAGCGCCTTTTGGTTGGGCAAAATTTATTTATTTATCTATCAAGAATTAGAACCCAATGCTCCAAGTGAGAGAGAGTGTGAGGAGGAAGTCAAGCCTTTTCATTGGGGCAGTTTTCACGGAATTGCAAACTGCAAAAGACGGGCACAGAATTAATGGCCAACTAATAAGCAAAGCGCTGGCCGCACTTGAACGTGGCAAAAGGAGAGAGTTAAGTGATATTGATCGGGCGCTAGTGGCAAGTGGCTGCGAGAGAGAAGTCTTGGTCTTTAGCTCACACTGAGTGAGAGTGAGGAAAAAGTGCCGCCGCTAACTATCCGCCCTGGTCGACTTGGCAAGACGAGAGTCCGTCCAGAACGGAAGGAAAGGAAGAGGAACACCAAGATAAGGGGAGAGCGGAAAAGCGATCAATTTCCCATCAACTCTTGTTAAAAAGAAAAACTCTCTCCAAATGTCTCCTTTCTCCCTAAGCCTTTTCGCATTTGACTGGAGTCGCAAAAAGCATAAGCCCAGAAGTGGAGTGGTATTTTATTTTTATTGACTAGGCAAGCGAGTGAGTGAGCGAGTGAGTGAGCGAGTATTAAAGCGGTGCAAAGATGTTTGTTAATTGCAAAGGGAGGCCAATTTTTGCACAGGCAGATGAATACAAAGTTATAAGTAATCTGGCTGTTTGGGGAGCTGGAAAAAGGCGGCTGAAGGAGAGAGAGAGAGAGAGAGGAAAAAAGAGTCAACCTGTTTCAAAGCAGGACCCTTTGCTGGAGCACCACTCGCTTGCATTCATAGAGCTCTCCGCTTGGCAGATTAATTGCCCGAACGAGACATGCAAGATTACTATTTATCAAAAAGCTTGCGTAAGAAACTTCCTGCTGCCTGTGCTGTCCACTCGGACAACTCATAAAGGTCTGTCGTGGTGGTGGAAGCATGGCAAAACGATGACACCATGCCCAATGATTAACTGGCTTGCGCCGCTCAGTGGTCATCGTCGCGTAGACAACAATGCAAAAGGTGAACGGCAGCTGCCCGGCAAATGTCAGAGGCTCTTGGGAGGAGAGATGGGTGCAAAAATTGGGGAAAGAAATGGAAAGATATGCTAATGAGTCGGAGCTTTAGAGCACACTTGTGAGAGGCCAAGAGATTTCTAGCAAATATGCTCCGCTTTCAATCTTTTGCCTTTTCCTGTGCATTCCTTCATCTTGCATGAAAAGACTAGAGCTTCTCATGCAAGAACTTCTCTTTGGCATAACTCAAAAGGTTGCCAATCGGCGAGAGAGAATCTCAACCTAGTCCAAAGTTCAGAAACTTTGGCAAACGTTAATGGGCAGATGAAAGTCGCTACAAGCCTCAACTTGGCGCTGCATATTCGCTCCAAAGTACCTCCAATTTTCGCCCTATTGCATGGGGAGCAAACCTCTTGTATTCGTGAACTGGAGCCAATGTTTGGCTGGTGGATCGAGAAATTCTTCCAGTTCACCTTGGGATCAGTCAGTATAAGAAAGGAGGAAAAAATTCAGCGCCAAGCTTCGCAAGTTTTACTCTGTCCGATGCGACGAGGCCAACTCCAAGACAGTAACGCTCAACCAGTGGTCGCGCTAGTCTTGGAAAGGCTTGTTAGCAGCATGTTAACCATGGTCAATTTGATATCAGTAGCAAATTGCTTTCCATCGATTTGCCGATCTTCTCAAGAGAGTCACTGATTGTTTGCCTCTGGCAATCAAATCCTCCCACTTTTTGGTCACACAAGTTGCTCGCCAGCTACCGTCTGATCGATGGTCTCGAGTTGCTTTCTATGCATTTATACACAAGTTTCTGCTGGCGGAGACAGAGAGAACTGCTACAGAGCCCAAAAAAGAAGAGAGCAAGAGAAAGAGCAGTGGCAAAAAGGTGGAGGATTTTGTGTAAATTGCCCGCCAGAATGTTGGAGGAATTCTCTCTCTATCTCTCTCATTCTAAGGCTTGTTTTTCTTTGCTCGGCACAATAGCATTTGTCGGCATATCTAATCGATTGGATTCGCCAAGCGGGCGTTAACTTTTCTGCCCAACTCTTCTGAGCGCCATCATAGGGCGCTTATTTTTATCCCGTTAGAATTTAGAATCGCGATGAACTCTGTTTGTTTGTTTGTTAATTCTATCATGCAAACAACGAGCCGAAAGAAGCATAGAAGCTAGCCACTGGTGGCCAACTAGCTGCCAAGCACGAGCACACCTCTAGCTTGGCAAATAGTCACTAGCATGATCCAGTCGGAATGTCAATGGACACGATGGTCGCTTGCCATAAAAAGAAGAGAGAGCGAATGCAATTGGAAAGGGTATTTGTCTCTCTAAACTGATTAGCTTGTAGTTCATTTGCTGCGGCTAATACAATCAGGTGATTGTGTTGAATCCGAGCGGATCGCGCAGAAGGTGCGTCAAAAGGCCTTGTTTGTCCGTATTGGTCTCGGTCAGAATGGATAATATCAAAATCATGAGCCAAAGTAGGGTCCTAAGAAGGTTCGAGAAGTTGACCTTAGTGCCGGCCGCCCGAGGGGTGAACTGGGTTTCAAAGGCCTCCGAGTGGGAGAGCTCTTTTCGCAGGATCGAAATAGACAATTCCATATTTATCCGACGTCTCATAAGCTCGTCCAATTTGCTTATATCCTCGCCAGACAAGTATGAGCGCATCTTCGTCCAATACTCGCACTCCTCGTTGGCTCCGTTTGCTTCAATTGCAATCAAGCGAGCCAAAAGACTCCACAAAACCTTGTAGATGTCCATACAACGACTGTTTAGGTAGCATATTGGCCAGAGGGCAATGAGAGCCGGAAAAGAGCTCACCATGCTGATCCAAAAAGCGTACGATTTGAGACTCTTGTCAAAGTATTTCACATGAACACGAATGATCAATGGATAGGAGGTGACTAAAAAGAGAACAATCGTCCCAAAGATGCCCCAAATTTGTCTATGCTTCTTGAATTTAGCCAAAAACAAACGATAATGCATTATGGCCACGATCAAATTCTCCTCCAGCTCTTTTATCGACTCCATCCTCTGGTCCAAGTCCTCTCTCAGGCGGCTTCTCAAGCCAGAGCTCGCCAGAGCAATACTGGCCCGAGACTGCCTGCGGTCTTCGGAGACGAAATATGAATAGCTCGAGACGGGCCGAAAACGTTGCTCTCCGAGACGCTCGCTGAGCTGATCAGTGGAAACAAGCTCGGGACAGACAGAGACAGTAGACATCTTTCTACTTCGGCTTGGCGGCTCCAAGTTTGTTCCACCCTGCTCAAATCCTCCAAGTTGAAGGGTTTTTCTTCTTCGCATTAGTGGCGGAAAGAAGCTCCCATCACTGCTGGTATGACTGTTATTACCATTATTGATCGGCTCATTCCGAGAGTCCTGCTCCGACAGGAAAGCCATGGAAGATTTTCTTCTATAGCGGTTGACCATCATATCTAATGGCTCCACTTCTTGGTAGCAGTCTAACTGATTGGCTTCCCTAAATGAGAGCGATTTAAAGTGTTGCAGCTCGCTTGATTTTGTGCAATGAATTATCAACCTTTTCAATGCCATTACGGCACAAGTTTGGTCATAGGTTAGGGTCATAACGAGACAAATGAAGGTTCCATTCGTCAGGATCAAGATAAAAAGCACTATATCGAGCTTCACGAGAAACAGATAGTCCTGAGTGGTGTCCAGTTTGAGGGGAGCTATGTTGAAATAATAGGGAAGTAGAGTGTACAAGTGAATGGCTAGAGCAAAGCCGAAAAATAAGCTGGCTAATGTGTGCCAAACATATTGGGCCACCAAACTGTTGAGACCGTCGTCCATCATTGGCTCTCCCCTGACACAGGCGCTAATAGATCGATTAAGCGGCATCAGTTTCCCTTCGAGAGCCAGTTTTTTCAATTTTCTCACAAAATGATCATGTTTCTCCACTAGCGAGCTAAGGTTTGGATCTTTTTGCAAAAATGAACGATCATTATGGCCAGTCAGCGACATGATACGAACTATTCTCGCCTCAGTGAAAGCTTTGCTCGACTCGATCACATGATTCACCTCGATTCTAATTAATTCAATCTCATTCAGTACTTGCTTCCTAAGGTCCACCATGTAGCGAACAATATCGAGATCAATGATGGCGAAAACTTTCACCAGAATGGGCGTCAGCAAATAGATGGTCAAGCCATTCTCTATAATGAACACATAGACACACTCGGCAATCACCGACCATCTTGAATGAGGAGCTCCAATTGTGTTGAGTCTACCTCTAATGCGTTCAATTTCTGCTCCAGTTCTTTCCTCAAAAGTGAACATTCTATCACCAATTTTGGAATACAATTCATTCATCTGGCTCTCGTCTTGCATTATTTTGCGAAACTTTCTCAACCTCAACCGATTGCCATCCAATTTATATTGATAGAACAAATTATGCAAAATATCTAGCATGAGATAATAGAAAACAAATAGCAATAAATCGCCTGGCTTATAATCTCTGAAGGTGAACATTTTGGAGAAGAAGAATTTCAATCTTTGCTTGAGTGGTGGGCGCCTCTTGAAATTGTAACCAATGATATAATCTGGATGATTGAAGTCCAATCGAGTTAATTGCCTGGAACAATACAAAAGCCACCAACACAGTGGGTGGCAAATCGCTAGCAAGCCTCTCACCAATGGTCTCAGGCTATCAAATTGGGCAAACCAACGAAGAAGAGAACCAGATAGAACATCGCGGTTCAGCCCGTAAGACTCATACACGTTCAAGGTGTCCGGATTCTCCTCTAGACTAGCCAGAACGGCCTTCTCGAATCTTTTGCCAAACACTGTGCTCTTAATCAGCCCTTCCGACTGGGCGCCCGCATTGCCGCCCATGTACAACATGGTCTCGCCAGTCTGCTTGAACTTCCGCTCACTGCTCTCTGCCTCTGTGGGCAAATCGTCCACCTCTTTTCGGCTACTTTTGCTACCATTGTGTTGCAGGCCCATTGCTAAGGAGCGAGAAAAACTACGATAACTAATCCTGAAAACTGCAGATTATTCCAAACACTTTGCCTCACCTCAAATTGGATGTCCATCTATCTCGTCCACTTGCGCTCCGTCGAGCCGAGAGTGGCCATAGCTGAAAGTCTCCAGGCAGCGGCTTGAACACTCTTAGCCATCCCGAAACATGGCAACGAAAGGCCCAATGGCAGATCTCAGGCACACGCTCATGGCCACCTTGAGGCACGCAACTCCAACGAGAGAGGTTATCTAGTCAATGGTCCGACTGCTGCCGATTGGCGAGCTCACGCTTCAAACTTGTCGCTTTGCGCCATTTTACTCTTTAACGCTTTGCTAAGGCCAATCCATCAACACGCCATCAGTGCGGCCAGTCAGCAATGGTGCCCAATTGTGAGCTGCCAATTTCTCTTGCTTTTCATGACCATGCAACTCAGAACAGTGGAATTAACGAGTCTACCTCAGCAAAAATCTGCCCAAGAAGTAGTTTGCCCCTTTCAGAGGCGGATATTTCATTTCTATTTGCGGATCAGGACTGATTGTGTGACATTAAGCTAGCTCACGAATCACAACCAAAGGCGCAAATGGATGCAGAGAACGAGCGGACTTTGGTCACGAATCGTGGAAATTGCCTCTTTTGCTTTGAAAGAAAGCTCGTTGAAAATTCACAGACTTCTTAAGGAGATATCTGCCAGAATTCTAAGCCGCCTTAGAAATGCGAGCTCCTTCCAAATGCACATGATTCAATAATGCTTTTTGCCTAAAATATCACACGGCTACTCAAGATAGACCTGAACCAGGTTTTTATGTCTTAAAACAATGACAGACCCAGTCTCGGGCGTGGACCAGTGGTGCTGATAGTTTGGCGTGAAAGGAGAGTTTTGTAAAGCAAAACCAAAGCTAAAAGCTGGTGAAGTGAAGCTCTCGTGCTAGCTCTTCAGAGCCGATCGGGCCACCCACTTGGAAGTGCGATGGCACCAAGTGTCCATTTGACTGAAAAACGATCGAATTTCCAGGCTAAAAATGAACCTCTTGGCTCACGACTGTGTTTTGTCGTCTCGTTTGGAGTGGCTTGTTTGCTCGTTTGAATGGCCTTTTGATTTAAAGGAAAAAATTCCGTGTGCTATCAGTTGAAAATGGAAAAGCGTGGAAAAGAGATCAGTCGAATATGGACTGTTGCAGTTGCAGTTGCAGTTGCAGTTGGAATGGAAATTTGCAGCCTGGAAAAGAAGGGGCAAAAAGGAGGGATAATGAACAAATGCAAATCAGTTCAATTTCTCTCCTCTGTCTCTCTCTTTTTGCCAATTTTGTAACAATAACAAAACCTAATCGCAAGGTGATCTCCGCCTATTCCAGTGACGATTGTCTTGGTGGTGGCTGCCCTCTGGACTTGATAAGGAGTTCGTTTGGCAGTTGAATTTTTAGCTGAAAGTAGCGCGCACTCTTTGGTGATACATGGCCACTCTTTGCGAGGATAAAGAGCAGTCGGCCCTCTCGAGAGTCGCTCGTCCATGTTGGGCTCAGCTCGTCTCTGCTCTGCTCTGTTGTGCTATCTTGTAGCCCGTCTCAATCTGGAGCTTGGACAACAATCGGCCATCGATCAATCAGGCGCCACCAGGACGACAGTGGTGGATCTTGGTCGACTCGGGCCGGCGGAGACACACACACAGAGACTGGAGGAAGCCCGCTCGTTCCTCTTCCCACTCGGCCGCTCTCGGGCGGCTATCCTTAGGGCGAGCCGCTTTAAGAGCGCTCAGCCGCAAGTGAGCACCAACTGAGCCAGCCTAATTTCGACCTCCCACTACAAGTGGACCTTTTATTATTGAATTATTTAAAGGTTAAACTTTTCATAAAATTCCCTGATCCACCTGAAATTGTGTGGATCCTCTCAGATCGAGGGCAGCCCCACGAGAGTGAGAGAAGGGCCAAACGGAGACTAGCCATCGAGATAGAGTCTGAACGGAACTGGGGGGAATGAATCGAGAGGAAACTTAGTCCGCCAGGCAGGCGGACGGTCGACTGGCTGGACGAAGGATGGAGGGTCGTTAGCTGGAATAAAGTGTCTTGAGATTGGATGAACAGCAATCATCGGCAATAAGGCACATCGATCGGGAGCTGCCCTTTGTGCATGCTCTGTGTCTAGACTCTGGACTGTAGACTCTAGACTGTGGCTCGTGCAGTGTGTGTGCTCACCCGCGGCGACAACTCGCCGTAAACCAACAGGTTGGCCTAATCTGCAGCCCGGGACCTGCCAGACTGCAGCTTGGCCGCCCAGAGTGCACTGGCCCTGCTCTTAAGGCCCGATCGAAAGTCACTTTCACTTGGTCTAATTTGCATAATGGTTGGGCTTGAAAAACCGGCCCAAAAGCAAACTAATTCAATTAATCACCACCCCTAAGTTCTAAGCTATTAAGCGGCCATATTTTCAGCCTAAACTCTCGTGACAGCATCAGCAGAGTCCCCTAGACTGTGTCACCTGTTGTTTGAGCTGATTGCTCGGTGCTAAAATCGCGGAAGTTCTGCAATTCATAGACCATCTTACGTGCACTATGGCCCATTCGCCGAGCTCAATTATGAGAGGCTGAGATTGTCCAGAGAGAAGAGACAAAGACTATTAAATGCTGAGAGTCGTCCAGATGTTTCAGGCTGGCCTCTGAACTTGGTGCAAGTTCAGAGCTGTGCCAAAGTTGGACTGTCCGCGAAAAGAGGCGATAAATGGGCGCAAACAATCGTAAAAACAATAATCGGTCGCAGATAAGTTATGCAGCAAGGCCATCCTGGTGGATCGTTGGCGTGGTCTTCTGATCGGCGGCAGGTGGCAAGTGTGTGGAAAAGTAGAGAGAGAAGGCAAAAAGTAAAGAAAGAAGGCAAAAAAGAGGGCGCGAGGTGGCGAGTTGGGCGAGACAAAAAGAGAAGTATGAGCAAAAAAGCGCTTTGCTTTCGGTTCTTCCCATTAGCTTGTCTCTTTGTCTTGGCAAAATTTGGCCGCTCTTTCTTCGTGTTGTTGTTGTCGGCGCCAAAGTGAGAGATTAGGGGCAGAAATCGTTCCTATTGGGCGACATTTTGTGTCCAGCGAGAAGACAGTAAGGCGCAAACAAGGAGACGCGCTTAAATGACGAATTGGAATATGCATTTTTGATTCGCTTTGGGTCAAGAGAAGTATAAAAACTGGCCATCGTGAGCATGAAAGATTGAGACAAAAGAGAGGCAAAGTTTAGGTGAAGTTTGCGCGCTGGCGACACTCAAGCTTGGCCGCGTCGTTTGTTCTTGAGCTCTCCATCTCTCTCTCATTTGGGTCTTGGCGTTTGCTTGGGATTTTTTCCTCCTCCGCCAGAGACTTGCGTTCCCCAAGCGAGCAGAGAGACACAAGAGAGACAGTCAATGGCCGCTTGGTGTCCCTTTGGGGCGGGAACGAGCGCCACTGGAGGCGCCCATTCTTTATGTGAGCAACAATGAGCGGGGCAAAAAATGGATAGCACGAGAAGGAGAGACGGAGACTGAGACTGAGTTGGGCAGACAAAAGGGAGAAACCAAAATAGACAAAAGAACTGCTGGGCTGCTCGTTGCTGTTGCCGTTTGGCCAGCCTTGTTCGCACTGCCGCCCGCTTGGCCGCCGGTTGCCACTGAGACCATTTAGACGGAATTCAGACTTCCACCAAGAGCGAGCTTGAAACTTTTCATTCTCTTTTCAAGTTCATTAGTCTCTGGCAGCGACGGTTGCAGAGAGCAAACTGTGCACTTGAGCGCCTCTCAGATGGTTAATCTGGCCGCTGCTTTGCCTCCTCTGGCTGGCCAACAGACGTCATCTCATCCTAATCATCACTCGAGCTCACAGTTGGCGCTGGGTGGCCGCTTTGCACACAACCTTTGGCTAGCCAGCGAGCTTGCCGGCCGGCCAGTCTCTCTTAAAGCTTGTGAGCAGGCATCTCGTCAAGTGTCAGTTAAGGGCCGGACGCGAGTTTCACCCGCCCGGCCGGTGATTTAGGGGAGCAAAACGGAGACTACCACTGGCGGATACTGCTCGACGGTGGCGGCCTTTCGAGAATCTCAATTACTATTATTATTATTGTTATCATTTTCACTGAGTTACTTTCGCTAGAATTTGGCTAAATTTGCCACCACTGGATCACATTAGTGAGATTAGCTGAGCACGAGCAGTGGTGCCGCAGTTGAACAAAGGCGCCCACCGAAGGCGGCTTGTCTCTGCTGCCGTTTGGGGGCAAACAGCAGAGAGCCGAGCTGGGCCAGGCGGCAACAATATGCAACAATAAACAGAGAAAAACTGCCGCCTGAGCATTGGGGGAGTCCAGAAAGAGAAGAGAATGAATTGAATTGAAGAAATCTCTACCTTGTCCTTGAGCATTGAAGAACTCGAAGGCCTAATTCGAAAATTCTTTTTGCCCCCAACTCGACTCAATTGAGTCGAGCACTCAAATGCATTGCCGCCACTCTTCTGAGAACTCGACACACAGTCAGCCAGACGGAGTTTTAGTAAAACACATCTGGCTTGCCAGCGAATCCCGATATCTGCTGCTATTATCTTCAGCCAGCCAGCAGGCAAGCGAGTGAGAGAGAGAGCGAGAGGCAAGGATGGAAAGAGTCTTGATGGATTGCATATGCAGAGAGGGCAATAAGAAGAGGGGCAACCTGTTCTGTTTTGTCATTAAACGAGACTGCGCACTGCACTCGAGGTGAAAAGGGTCTTAAATTTTGTTTTTCCAAAATGGAATCACGCATATCCCTCTCGCCACTTGGCCACAGACTGTCTGTGTCCATCTCTCGAGTTCGGGCCACTCTTCTGGCAAGCTTCTCTCGCTGGCAAGGCGCCAGTGGTTCTCGCCAGTGCAAGTCTCTTGCTTGGCTGGCACTGCATTGACTCAAGCGCAGCCACTTGTGTGTGCTAATGAAATGTCAATTTCGCCGGTTTTCAAGTTTATAGCCAAACGAGAGTGTCCGATCGGCTAGTTCGACGTTATTGGGGCATAAATCTGAAAGGATAAGTGAGAGAAAAGATCGCCCTAAGCGATTCTTTCACTCACCAGACAAAAGTCCACAAGTCTGACCAGTGGACAGACGGACAAACAAACAGACAGACAGATAGACAAATAGCCGACAGGATGTTGCTCGCCAAAGAGGATGGCTTGCAAATGTGGCCTAAGGAAGGGAGGAAAAGCTAGAAAGGAAGAGCGATAACTCACCTTGATGCTTGTTGTGGCCGCTGGAAGGCGGATGACATGCGCATATGAGTGCCCCTGATTTGGTCATCGGAATCGTCCACTTGGTGGATGTGCGAATATGATTTGAGCAATTTGATTACCTTCTTGCTGTTGGCCAGATCTCGTTCAAGGTTCAACTCTGCCTCCGATCGGGGAGAGCTCCTTTGGTCGCTTCCGGCGCCGCCATGGGCAGCACTGCTGCTCGCCTGCGGGCCCGCCATTGAGAGGGAGCCACCTGTTTGCCGGCTGCCGCCTGTGTTGCCCGACGAGCTGCGTCCATTATGGTTGGCTATAAAATCGTCCGGCCGTTGCATGTTGGCAGCGTTGAGCAGGAAGTTCTGCTGCTGCATCATATTGTACAACAAACTCTCCCCGTCCACCTCGTCGTCCTCGTCCTCGTCCACGTCCTGCGGGCTGCGGCCCGCAGACACGCCCCTGCTCGCGGGCTGCGTCGGGCGCACCTCCAACTGCGCGGAGCGCGCGGTGGCGCGGGAATCGAGCGGCCCCGCCCCCTCGGGTTCGCGGCCCGCCGCTCTGCGGTGACCGGAGCTGGCCCGCTGGCCGCTCGCCGACGAGTAGGCCACGGGGCTTGGGGCTGAGGCGGCCGCACTTCCCGCGAACTGCGACTGGCGCTCGCCGGCAAGGCGGCCATCCTGAGCCTCGGCCTGTTGCTGGCCGTTTGAGTGCTGGTTGAGCGGCTTGAGTCTAGCGCCAAAGTGGGCGCGCTTGCCAGTTTGGAGCTGGTTGGAGTTGCGCTTGCCGGCCGTGGTGGTGGCCGAGCTCTGGTGGCTGGCCTGCGGGAGGGGAGTCTGTGTCTGAATGGTGGAAGCCAGAGTGGTGGTGCTGGTGGACGAGTGTTGCTGTTTGTTGGCGACCATTGTTGTTGTTGTTGTTGGTGTTGGTGTTTGGCCCATTTGGACGGCCGATTGGGAGGAGGATTTTCAGGTTAATGGCGGTGAGCAATGGTTGCAACTCGCTCACTCGGCTCGGGTGTCTGGGCCCAGGCGTGAAAATAGACAAGAATGGGCGAGGATAATTATGGCTGAAATGCAATATTGTTGTCACAGTGCTGGGGAGGCAAATCGACGCCTGTCAGTTGGAGCCAAAGTGTGTGATTCTAGGGAGCAGAATGGGGCGAACAAAAAGGCCAAATTATATCCGATTGCATTGGATCAGATTGTGTTGGATTGGATTGGGTCGCGAGTTGGCAAACGAGAGTGAAAGGCAACCACGATTATGCATGATTACAATTTGCCCACTGGGCGCCGCATCTCCAACTTCCGTTCACTTCCGCCGCTTGTCGCTCTGGTTTGGTTGTTGGCGGCGAGCTCGGTGGCTCTACCGCCGAGCTTGCCAAACTTGGTGAACGGCAAGACTGACTCGCGGCCGCTCGCTTTTGATTAGAGGCGAGCACCAGTTTGGCAAAGTGGCGCCGGTCGATCATATGCAAACGTGACCAATGGGCGTCCCATTGGCGCATTGTTGAGTTGCGTCGACAGGCCCGTTGCAGAGTGGAGCTCGAGCTTGGTGGATGCTGCAGAATGGAGGCTGCTCGCGTGCCACGCCGGAGCTAAGCAGTGGCCAGTTGATGGGCGTAAAATTGGCCAAGTGGCCAAGTGGCCAAGTGGCCAGTGGCCAGTGGCCAGTGGAGGAATGCACAAATCACGAAGTCAATTTCAATTCTCCTCTGTTTTGCCTTCTTCTCTCCTAAGGCTCCATTTCTCGCCAGCCAAATGCGAGTCTAAATCCAATTCCGACTCCAATTCCAGTCCCAGAGCAGCCCCTCGGCCGCATTTCCTCTGC
>Ga0058701_10000369_pt1 | contig 32645 bp, 31 predicted proteins | sample AgamicOrMae_FD_97039 | JGI IMG/M metagenome (GOLD analysis project Ga0058701, IMG submission 97039) | Agave microbial communities from Guanajuato, Mexico - Or.Ma.e | ecosystem: Host-associated > Plants > Phyllosphere > Phylloplane/Leaf | place: Guanajuato, Mexico | collected 2012-06-04
ATTCAATGGTGATACGAATTGGGCCAGTAAGCGTGGATTCTTGTAGTCAGCCTTTATATCATTCTTACAAAGTATACACTTCCTCCCGGTCCTCTGATATGGAGTTTGTCCGTCCACAAAACCTTTATCCTTGTCCTCCTGGGAGATTTGACGCCTCGATGCCTGAAATAGTGTGGTCAAAACCCGATTGTTCTTCCTAGAAGTCGTCGGGATCGATAGGGCGGCGAATGACATACTCGCCCTTGACATTGTGAACAACCGGGTGCTGTTGGGACAATTCCTGGCCAAATGCCGAAGCTGAGGATGGTAGGATTTGCAGCCAGGACAGATGAAAATACCAGCAACTAATAAACAGGGGCAACAATTTAAATGCGCTTACTGCGTTCGATACACATGTTCCTCTGCACGCGCTTCTAAACAACAATGGCTCTACGCTTCCACTAGCAACTTTGGCACCATTGATCCACCCCATATCAAGAGTTTAATATCAATCCCAATCATGCCGAATCCAAAATTGCTTGTAAATCCGGAAGGACTAGAAGCCCAATTTAGGCTGGTGCCAAAGAATGACGAAAAAGAGGAGGGAGAGCTCGAAGATGACGATGATGATGAGGAAGCCGAGAATGAGAGCGAAAGAAATGGAGCCACTGATGGAAAGTCTCTCGGAGTAGATAGAGATGAAGGCTATGCAGGTGGAGATAATGAGAAAAAGAAGAGTAAGCCAACGATCTCATTGTTTGAAATGCAGTCATTTTTGATAGCACTCATGTTGCCAGAGCCCAGATTGTCCAATCCCCCAACTTGGTGTCGAGTAATAAGGTGCATGCGAGCCTCGAATGTGGGAGTATTTTTATTAGATGATGAGGACGAGGAACTCCTATGGGTTGGAGACAAGGCTGAGAAGTTCACACATGGTTTCAGATTCGAGACATCACCGGACTGGATTGAGCGTTTAACTAATATTCCACTTTCACGTAGATTAAACAACTTCAATGATAGTGAACACGAAAATAGACGACGCTCATCGAGCTACGTGACGAATCTCAACTCCATACCCAAGATATCTAGAACATCCCTGTTGCTATCTCCCTTACAACAAATAATTGAGAAGTACCCGATGCCAACTGATGAAGAGATCAGGGTGTTGCGCTCTAGATATTCTAAAGTAGATGATCGCTCGCCCATCTTTGCGATTGATTGTGAGATGTGCATAACATCCAGAAATCGTTCAGAATTGACTAGAATTTCCATAGTAGATGAAGAAAATCGTGTTGTCTACAACGAATTGGTGAAACCTAAAGCCCGAATAACCAACTATCTCACTCGTTACAGTGGTATAACGCCTGAAATGATGGAGAACGTAACAAACACTCTAGAAGATGTTCAAGAATATATTAGGGAGACCCTGCCAAGAGACTCAATATTTGTAGGACATTCATTAAATATGGACCTGTTGGCTATTAAGATATTCCATCCATATGTGATAGACACTAGTGTCATATACAATAGATCTGGAGTTAGATATCACAAGCCGAGCCTCAAATCACTGGCTTTCGAGTTTCTGGGTAGAACAATTCAAAGAGCAGACAAGATTGGTCACGACTCCTTAGAGGATGCTATAACTGCCATGGATTTAGTTAGGCTTAAATTAGTTAATGGTTTAACATTTGGGGATGAAGTAGCGCGACAAAAACAATTAGGTCTCAAATTTGACTCGAAAACTGGCATAACTCATTTGCAATTTGACCGCTTTATTGAGAGGCACAATGTGACGAATGTATCCTATCGTTGTCTGGACACAACCCCTGGAGCTAGATGTTTTTACATACACGAAAGAGAGGGACCACCAGAGCTAGAGGTCAAGGAAGCCATCTTGAGTTTGCTAGATAAAGGCAGAAACTCTATTTGCGTTGTACTTACCAGTTCCGGTGTTTGTTACGTAAAGATATAAGTCTACCAAGATTAAGTAGAATACCGAAAATCCAGCCAGTTTTCCAGCCACTAAACAAAGAAATTGATCAATTGTTGCGATCATATTTTCGTGCTTTTCTATGACTTAACAAGGATTTGTGCTTTGTCAAGACTATGCACGTTTGTGCTTATAAACATTAGAACAGCTGATGAGTGTAACTACTTCAAATCCTTCAAAGTACTCTCGTATATGGCTATCCATGACACATCATGTCTAACCTCGATTCCGTGATGAAGGGTGAGTTTGTCGTGACTGCTTCCTGTCAAGATGAGTAGTGATAGACATGTTTCAATTAACCAAATTCTCCCTGCTTTCGTAGTGGCTGATCAATTGATTTCGAGGGTATTTGACCAGAGGCAATTCACGAATGGCGAAATAAACTATCTGTCCCGAGAAATATTCGAGGGCAAGACGAATAATCTGGAGAAGAGTTTTGATAAGTTACTGAAAGTAAACGAAAGTGTCTGCTTGATTGCTGACACCAACGCTCCCGATCTCTGCATTAACCATGAGGCCAAAGCGAAAGAAATTTCCGACCAAGGTGAGAAATTGAATCGATTAAGAGGAATCTGCTTTTCGTCTGTTAACTGAGATACTAATTCCCGCCAACGAATTATCATTACAGTGGGGTCCCTTGTCGCAAGAGCAGAGCGTTTCCTCAGGATGGACGAGGATTTTCGCAAGAAAGAGGAAACAGATTTAGGCTCACTGCGTGAACAATTGGACAAGAAAAAACAAGACTGTCTTATAGGATGCAGGAAAAGATTGGAGGATTTGAGAGAGTACATAATGGAGGAAGACTTGGAGCTGGAGCGAAAATATCTCAAATTTGAGGAGAATTTACGGGACAAGAAGGCAACCTGAAGTAGCGCTTTGAATACACGAGAATAACCGGTCGGCCTTATCGTAAGGGTGTTCCGAGTCTAGTGATTAAGGTGGGCATTGGTTTCATAAGCCGAGTTTAGACTTGCCAGCAGGGATAAGTCGTCGGAAACTGTCCGGTGTCGATCTTGGGGATTGTCATCGAGTCTAATGATGGAAGACACCACAGAAAAGAGAACAACCATATGGAGAGAATTTCCGCATGTTGACAGTATAAATGTACATATATTTTCCTCTCTTCAAACATTAATTGTGTCGTTTTTCATAGTTCGATTGATTTATCGGTTCTCTCAGAGGAGAGTGGAGCGTTGTGAAAACAGTTCTAGTCTGTAACGACGACTTTTCTTCAGTTGCTTTTCGATCGATCCATTGCTGTGCATCACTAGACACTCACTTCATGTTGGGGGACTTTGTTTGATACCAGTTGGCGCAAACCTACTGGCATGAGGCCCATCAAACTGGAACTAAGTGTGCAAAAACTGTCTCCCTTCACGAGCATGATCTGTATGGTTAGTAAAATATCATTATGCCTTTCGACTAAAAATACTTCGGCTCGCCGGTGTGTTGCCGTGTTTGCTGAGTGACGGTGGCAACAGCCGGCCCCATTGGCAGTTGATTGTGGCAGCTCCGTGTTTGCCGTCGCCCGCCAATGGGCCAACCAACACCTGTTGATGGAGGTGATCCGCGTTATCGGTAAGTCGAAAAGCACTAAAAAAAGGCAATACTTCATCCTGTATACCGTCATCCAATGCTTCCACTGTTTCGCATCTTTCCACCGTTTGAACGAAAGCAACAGATACTTAGTTAGGACGATGCAGTGGATTGCAATTGCAAGAAGAGCTTGTGCCACTAGTTAGCTTCAATGGTGAGCACGGTCAGGTCAAATGGGGCCAATCTTGTGGCGTGACAAAAAGTATCAGCCTCATAGCGATGGTGGCGAATCAGAAGGGAAGATCTTGAAAAGAGTCACAGTTATAGAGAGCGTAGGCAGTTCCTTACACTTGTCGACAAGATTTGAACTATCATCAAGATGATTCATCTATTTGTGACCGTAATTGATTATTCTTAAAACAGGCGTTAGATCTCCGGGGTTGATTTGAGGAGGAGCTCCTGGGAATGAGTTAGATGCCTGTTGCGCTGAGATGATCAAATGCAGTCACAAGTTGATGAACTCCATCGTCACATCACAGTTTCAGTGCACATTTGGAGCTGATATTTCTTGGCTTCAAGTTTGAAAAATTTCAGCTCTCGTTATTCAAGGATATTGTTTGAATCTTTCTCATCCAAACGACAATCAATCGCCCTCAACCGAAATAGAGATCGATAAATATCAACTAAATAAGTAGTCCATGGTTAGTCCTCGAGTGGAGCTGATCTCGGTTGGTTCAAATGAAATTGACATTCCATTTCAATTGAGATGGATATTTCATTTGAAGCAACGGAGGTCAGCTCCACGATCGCCCTATAACAAGCAGGGTGCATTCCCACCAATGTGTTGAGAACTCTCTGTCTGTTATCGAGGAAATATTACCGGACTGACCAAGCGCTACTTGTATGGTTTTTATTTTGAGTAATTCCAACACAAACCGACGGTCCGCATCCGAAAGTTTATAGAGCTCACGGTGAACACGCAGTAGCAAGATTTCAGCACCCTTTATTGGACTGCGAAGCAAATCAACCCGGCGCTGGATGTTGATTAGATCCCATGATCAGCTGAAGCTTGTCTTTCTGACCTAATGGTAAGTTGAGCCACGGTAAGCAAGCCCATATGCTAGCTGATCCTAAGGTAGGTCGTAGGTTCTTATCAGATAACGTCAAAATCTCCGCAAATCCTATCGACCCCATCTTGGAGGTTTCCATGTGCCCGCTGGTGGGAGAATCACAGGAGGTAGAAATATAAAATCACTCTTTTCCCGGCTAATCTTAGCACAAGCGCTCTCAACTTTGCGGGTTTCAGGCTTCAATGGTTCGCCTTCTTCGTCATAGTCTTCGTACTCATCTTCACCTGCTTCCTCCTCAGAATCAGCCTCGGAGCTCATCGTTGGACGGATGATAATTTTTTTCGTAGGGAACAAGGTTGTAGATGGCTTACCAGTACCAGAGGCATTAGTTTTCGTCTTTGCCGTGGTCATGGTGGAGTTTCCATTCGATGTTGGTTTGGCACTAGTCTTTTGGTTGCCAGTTCCTTTCCGGTGCACATGAACATGATGATGGTGCTTGTTCGTTGAATTTGCCGGCGAGGCGCTCGATCGGTTCGGCTTTGAGCTAGTGGGTGGGGCAGTGCTAGTGGTTGTTGATGGGTTTGAATCGACTACCACCAACCAACAGGCGGCTATGATGGTCAACTTATTCGAGACGACATGGATTTGGATAGAATTGATCAAACATTAGATAACTATGGTCCTTTTCTGGGCCTCTCGAGATTGTTTGGGCTGAAGGCAGGGTGAGAATTGGTTTGGTGCCAATCAGGGTCAATACTCACGCAACAAACAACAACGTACCAACATCCAAGTGGCCGATTAACGAAAAGATTGACCCCCATCTCCAGGGAATGCTTGTTGGATCTGAATCCTGATGACGGAACAATGTTGGTTTCAACTATGATATTTCAGCTGACGAAAAGGGATCTTCGGCAAGCGTTGATTGCCAGCCACTAGGCTGCAGGAGGACAACTATCTGAATGGGATGATTATCTAAGATCATCGACTAAAGTAGAGAGCTGAATCATCCCGACTCCTGAGGAAAGGTCGCTAAGGTCGATAGTATTATATTACATTTCTATGTTGGAGGAGTCCTCAGTGTAACAGTTGGGCCTTTATTTGAATTCGCACTCGCACCTCAGTTGTGTGTCATTGATCGGACTTTGGATAATGCTCCATCAACTGACACAACACCATTTGTCTGAGCATATTTACTCCTTTCTATGAGCCTCAATCTGTTGATTATCGGATTGTCAATTTAGACAATCTTTGTTTGTCCAACTTGATGTCTCTCTTCGGATCGTTCAGTCGTCAAAATAACTACTAAAATTCGCTGAAATTCAAATCAGAAAAGATGTGTTTTGAAAAACGTTAAAGCAAATCAAATTCAAAATTGCCTAAGAGGGACAATATTTCTCTCCCTCGGGAGTTACAAAGGATCGCGCCATTAGATGACTGATATCTCTGAAGCTAGACTCGTCCAAGGCCACATCTTAAGTTGGTAATCTCCGGAATTTGAAACCAAAAATTTCCAAAGAGAGCGATGGCGGCTGCCCGTGAATGCTCAAATTATTTGAGCTATGAAGTAAAATGTCCAACGACAAGCCTCCAGAGTAGCTTCAGTTCGCTTAAGATTCTTGTGTCCAACCGGTGGTGAGGGTATCTTGTTGTCAATTGGTGGAAATCTCTCAATGAAATCAATCATGATTGCAGTGACAATCTTCGCCGCGGTAGGTTCAGCTGATCGGACTCGAGGAGGGAGCCGACTTAGCTTGACGAGTAACACCGACCGATAGAATCATCAGCTCAGACTTTGCTCCGTCGGGTTCTCTTCCATTGGCAGGCGATTGTCGGTGCTGATTAGCATACGAAAATAAAGTTTCAGAGTTGAAATTCCGTATTGGAACAGGGAACGTAGTTCGAATCCGATAGTCGAGCTCGTATTTCGAACTTCGTTTCGGATTAGGTCCAATAATCTTGATGGCCAAGAGAAGGGGCTGAAGAGTACAGCATTGATTCAAGTTTGAATCAATGCGGTACCTGATCTAATGCATATAAATGTTTCTCCTCTGGGTTCGTTCGATCGACTGATACATGAATGAATAAAGCCTCTTCTGCTGTTATGGATTGAAATGACTCAAGACCCGATTAGAGTGTCCAGGGTGCAACTTGCACGATTTTTATTTTGAGTGATCCCGATACAATTCTCAAAACTTAGGATCTAGGTTAACATATGAAGATTTCGATGGTAGCTGACTTGGAAGACCCTAAAGCTCATCTCTTTGGCGCCTGAATCAAATCCCCATTGGCCCCTTGAAAGCCTAAGAATCATATCCTCCAACACCTTTTTCTCTATATCAGCCCCATCTTGGCAATCTCCAAGGACGCCGGTACGGCGTGGAGATATACCCTCCATTTCGAGCCGTCACCTCGACGGAATCAGATGTAACCTCAATTCCAACTTCCCCCAATGGTTGGCTCTGATTGCTGCAGTGCTCGCCTCCAACTTCAACTGCCAACTCCTTATCGTTAGCTTGCTTTTGGGCCCCATCTGGTGGACTGATAACGACCTCTACGGCTGGACCATCAGTTTTCTCGGTCGGACTGACGGTTGGATCTGCCTCCAGCTCGATAGTCATTGTTGAATTCGTGGCGGTCCCTTTAGAAGTAGTTTCATTAGGGTTCAAGATTATGACTGGAGACGCACTTGTGACCAGACTGGCGCTTGTTGTAGCCGACGGGGCGCTCGACGGACTGGGCTGGGAGGTGGACGCCGGGGCGCTGGTTGTGATAGCTACTGGGCTTGGGCTCGCACTTGGGTTCAGGCTTGGACCCTGAGTTGAACAAGGACAAATCTCGGCCGACCAACAAGTTGCCGCGATGGCCAACTGGACGAAAAGGGTAACATAATTGGTGGTGAAGTGACGTCGGTTAATCGAGGAATCTCTTCCAGCTTGGCAGAAGAGTTTTTTTGTGGGAGCGAGATTATTTCGCAAGAGATAGTACTTACAAAGAAAACACACAAATTCAAACATTGCAACATTTTACTTGGGAAAGACTTGACTGGCATCTTCGGTCCAGTAGTTAGGCGATTGAGGTCCAGTTGAATGAGATGTGGCGATTTTCGAGATGTAAATGAGGCCCGAACGAGGAGATCCTCGTCATAAATTGCCAGCCTAGAGGCGGCCAGTAGAGAACAGACAATCCGAATGAGGTCATAGTCGTCTAGACATGAAGCCCGGTCATGAGTTAATGGGCTTCAGTTGAGTGAGAATCCAAAAGATTATGTTACGTTATTATCTGGGTCGAGCACAGAGCTCGTGAGTAGAAGCTTATATTTGATTTCATTTAATCGAGTCTAAGCTTCATGTCACTGATCAAACTACATTGAGTGATCCTTCAATTGAATAAGCAGAATTTTCAAATTTTTACATATTAAGCCTTTTGTGTCTCAACTCACATGATGAAGGTTATTCATCATTCAATTCAACATAGAGATATATTTATGTGTGTAGATAATTATGAATGTATAAATGCATTTGTGTGAATACGTGCACTTATTCATCTATATATTCATGATGTCTGAAAGTGTTAGCTTTTGTCTGTAAGCTTGTCTTCGGTGCGAACAAGATCAGATCAGTTGGGCGGCTGGAGCAAGAAAGTTTCTCCTCATCATCCTCGGACATTTTTGCTAACTTAGGGTCACTAAGTTTCCACTTAGCTATCAAGTGTTGCCCGAAAGAGAGTGGGGGAAAGGTTCTCGCAATCTTCAAATCGCCCTTAGTCCAACCTGTCGGCTGGCCACTTAGATCACTAATTGCCCTTTTCCGATGACTATTATTGCCCCTGTTGCCTCATTTTGGTGATTCCGTCTAAGCCCATCTTTTTCTTCTTCTTCCTAACACGAAAAAAAGAACCCTTTTCCCCCCTTCCACATGGAAGCCGAAATCAACTGAATTCATAATCCACCGATTTGAGCTGGAAAAATAACGCCCGAAGTTTCGTAGAGGCTCAAATCATTCGGACCATAAAGTATCATTCATTGTCTCGAACGACAAGCCTCTAGACTTAGCGCTAGAATCCTCTGCTCAACCAGTGGTGACATTCCGCTCTTGTCAATTTGTGGAAATTTTGCTTTCTGTATTGAAAATGATACCAATAATAATAATAATAGTAATAATAATAATGGTTGTCATAATTCTCTTTGTCCAATTGTTAATCACACACTTTATGGTTAGTCTCTATCTCTCTGACGTGGAGAAAGAGTTCAATCAATAATACCAAAAATGATAATAATACTAGATTGTTTCTTAACTGCTGCAGCCAACCTAAGGCCCACTCGAGGAGCCACTCTAGTGCTCCTCTCTGACATCTTCTGGCCGGCCGCCAACCAGCTCGCCTCTGCGGCCACCATCTTGCAGGGTCACCATGACGAGCTAGCCGGCCACTTGTTGAATGGCCCGACGAAAACGGGCGGCGTTCCAGTTTAAATACTCTGGCCCTCTAGCTCGCCGGGCCGATCATCGTCGTCCGCGTCTGGGCCACAAACAACTCCAACCAAGTCGGCCACTATATCCACTTGGTCGCCGTGGCCGCTGGCCACTTGGGCGCCATTGGCGCCTTCAGAACCACAACAAGCTGCGTCGGCGGCCGCCTTGTCAGCCTCAAATTCCTGACTCATGAGAATGTCGTCGATGAAATGATCATCGTCGTTACTTTTAGTGGATGAGGTTGATTGTTTGCGCTGTTGCTGTTGCTGTTGCTGCTGCTGTTGCTGCTGCTGAGGGTGCGCCTGAATGGCACTGCCCTCATCCTGCACCTTGACTCTTTGCGTCCCCTTAGCCACACTATCGATGATCCCTTCTTGCTGGCCCTCCGGCTGCCTCTTGGCGGCCCTCTGTCTGTGTTTCTCTTTGATCTTTGCCCCACCGGTTTGCTTGCTGGCCGCCCTTCTAGTTTGCTGTTGTTGGCGCTCGTCATCGGACGACAAGGAGGAGCAAGAGGAGGAGGAGGAGGAGGGCGACGAGTAGAAGATTGGCGACGATGATGAAATGGACGAATTTTGGTGATACGAGGACGAGCCAATGGCCAGTCGGGTGTCCGTTTGAGAAGTTGGCTGGCTGGTTGTCTGTTTGATCAAAGTATCGCTTGGAGACAATGACGAGGACGAGGAGGAGGTGGAGTCATTTTTGCCACAGTTCAAAGTGGCCCGCTGCTCTTCGTTCAATTGTCTCATTAGTCGCTGGTTGTCGCGCTCCAGCTCAACTATGCGCATTTCCATCTGTTGCACGCGTTTCTCCAACTCCTCCATGTACTCCTTCTTCTTCCTCCTCGACTCTTGGGCTGAGATTTTGTTCTTAATCTTGCGCCTAATCTTCTTCAGACTTCTCTCCTCGGCCTTGCTCAGGGGAAAGCGTTGCGGAATTGGATAGCCCTCGGCCAGGAGAGTTCTGCGTTCCTCCTCGGTGAGCACCACCACTTGGCCACTCTGGGCACTCTTCCAGTCCTGGTTCGAGATGAGCTGACACTGAGAGCTGGTGGCCAACACTGACTGGTGGTTGCCATTGGTGGACAGCTGGCCGCCACAAGAGGACGAGGCCAGAGAGGAGGAGAAACACGACGAGGAGGAGGAGGAAGAGGAGGAGGAGGTGGACAGCGAGCTGGACAGGGAGGCGCTCTCGCCGTTGATTGGGGTGGACGAGGTGGAGGAGTTGGCCGAGCTTGAGAGGGACGAGGAGCAGGTTGAGCTGATTGAGGAGCGCCCATTTCGGCTGGCCCCTCGCTGCTGCGGCTGGGCCCCCGAGGCGCCGCTGGTGGCCGTTGAGTGGCTCAAATTATGCTGCTGCTGCTGCTGCTGCTGGCCGGTGGTGCTCGAGGGATTCAGCTGGATGAGACAGGAGGAGAGATTGGACAGTTTCTGTCTGCTGCTGGGCGACAGGTTGGCCAGCTCAAAGCCCAGCTTGTTGGCCGCGCCGGCCGACTGGTTGAGGTGCTGCTGTTGTCCCTGTTGTTGTTGGCCGTTTTGGCCCAAGGAGAACAACTTGGACAGACACAGTGTGGTGCCCGGATGGAGGCCATTGTTTGCGTTCGGTTCCAGCTTGATGGTCTGTCTAATGCCTGCAATTTGTTTGGATTTCAAATCCGTCGATATTTGAGAAATTGGACGAGTTTCTGTTAGTTCGAATTCGGGTCGCTGGGTGGCGCTGCAGTCGCCCCCAATCGGCTCCACTGCATGATGGGCGCGCTCTGTCCACTTTTGGCTCGCCGCAATCTCATCATCTTGGCTCAGCTTGGCCGCCGCCAAGCTCGCGGGAAACCTGCTCGCCCCTCGAAACGTCAAGCTGGATGGCGTGGTTGTCGGTGCGGTGAGCACGCTCGCCCGCCAGCCCTCGTCCAATGATGGGCTGTTCGTGAGCTGCAACAAAGGGCCGGAGGGCGCGGAGCTTGAGTGGCGCCCGATTGACGGCCAGCTCGAGATCGATCGCCGAGACTCGTCAAGGTTGCGCGGCCGGCTGGAGTTGAGTGTGGCCGGCGGACAATCGACCCTCAGGCTCCATTGGGCGGCGAGAAAGAGACGGCTGCCCGTCGGGGCTGAGCGGCGAGCAGCGCCTCAGTGGACAGTGTGCGGCTGGGACGAGGAGGGGCAAAAAGTGGCTCCTGTTGCTCTTTTTGCGGCCGACGCTCAATGGACAGGCCAGAGTGGCCGGCCGTCGATCACCGGCCCTCTTTGGGACAAAAAGGGAGAGCCTTTGAGGAAGTGGAAGAGGGACACTTGGCGAGCCCACTTGGAGCCAAGTGCCAGGCGCACTTCTCGAGCCAAACGAGCAGCTCCTCGCGAGTGAGTGAGGTGGGCGCTTGTTGCTGAAAGTGAGCTCGTCTGGTGGAGAAAGCAGTTTGGGCAATTCCAAGGCTGCCTCACAGTGGCCATTTGCTGGCCACTAGCCGCTGGCAGTCCTCGGCGGACGGCCAGCGCCGAGGACAAGTGCCCGCGACCAGCCAGAAGGAAGGAAGCGGCCCGCCACAGAATGCAGGCCCGGCCCATTGTGTGTGCATTCCGGAGTGTCTTTGTGTCGCTTGGCGGCCGGGCGGCTGGGCTTCTGGTGAGTCAGCGGCGGACACACAATGGCTGGCGTGAGAATGGCTGCCATTGGGCGATTCTTTTCGCCTCGCTTGGCTTGAGGAGCCGCCAGGAAAAGGCTGCAGCAGAGTTGGCCGCCCTTCGCGTGCAGGCGCGCCGCCAAACTACACTCGGCCCAGTGGAGCTATTCTCTGGCGCGACAACCAACTGCAACCACTGCAACCACTACAACAACAGCAACAATTGCAGCACGCCTCCGCCCGCAGCACAAAACGCCCGAGCAGTGTCGAGGGACTGTCTATTGGCTGTTGTCTGTTGGCTCTTGTCTGTTGTCGGCGTCAGTTTGGGCTGCTCGCCGACCAGTCGCTCCTGAGAGCATTGTGCGCCTCTAATGAGTGCTGGCTTCCCGAAAAGTTCCGACTCCTAAGCAGCGCCCGGCCAGACCATTTCCTCCTCCAGGCTCGCCGCAAGCCTTCCGACGCCACTCTCTGGCCGGCACTTAGTGCTGGAAGGCTTTTCAGCTTTGCAGCTCGCCAAGTTTTCAGCCCGCAGCACACGCAGCAGCTCCCTGCAAGCATACAGTCTCTCTACTGCTCCTGCAGAGAGCCCCGCTTGGACTCAAAGGGAACTACCAGCACCATTGCTTTGGAGTGGTGGTTAAGTATCGAAGGTCGATGAACTGGCGGCGAATGGCTGCTGGAACAACTGCGGCCCAACAAAGCCAGACCCAAGCTCAAGCTCGAGCCCAAGCTCGCGAGCGAGCCAGCCCAATCCAAAGCAGCAGCCCACTCCTTTGGGCTGTTGCTCTGGTGGGCCTTTTAGTGCGCTTTCCCATTGCGCGATTATGATGAAACGCCAGCCATTCTTTTCGGCCACAGTCAACCTTGAACTTGGAAATGGCTCTCGCTTTCCACCCGCTCGCCTCCCTCCCCTGTTACTCTTTTCCCTTGCCACTTGCTCGCCCGGCTCGCCGCCCTAAGCTCTGGCTCTGTTGCTTGGCCCGCGAACGAACGAACGAGAAACAGCCCCTCCAGATAACAACAACAACAACAACAGTGACTGATCGGCCGCCCGCCTGTCAGCCAAGCTCGCCCGCCGAGACCATCGCAGAGCGTGGTCCGAGAAGGCCCGAGACTCCCACCGAAGACTCTCCGTCAGCCCCAGAGCCTTGGCTGCCAAGGTCCGACTTGCCCCGAGCCAGTCCCGATGGACGCGGGCACGCCTAAGCCATCGGATGGGCGCTCGCTGTGCGGGGCCGGCGCAACTCTAGCGAGTGATGCTTGCCGCCGATGCTGGCCGACTGGCAAACTTTCGGCCAGAGGAAACTCCAAATTTCTCCCAACTGCCGGCGCTGCACTGATTGGAACAAGATGAGAACCGAGCGAGTGGGACCTTAACCCGAGGTACTCAGTAAACGAGCTAGAGAGCGGCCGGGCTTTGATGTGCGTGCAGGAGCACTTGTCTATGCTCGCCTGTGGATCCTGGGCCGCCGCCTCCGATCGGCCGGAATCTCATTCAGACTCGGACGGCGCCCTTTGTGCATCTGATGGCGGCGGTGAGATGGGCTCCATACCAAGAGAGCAGTCCGATTATGCAGCTTGCTTCGGGCTGCGGGCCGGCGGCCCGCGCGAGCCAGCTGTGCGCGCCCGCTGCCCGCCGAGGTGGCTACTCGCAGCGCACACTTGTCGCACGCGCGGACGGCGGCGGGCCCGCACTGCTCCGGAGCGCGGCCACACCCCCGGCCGGGAAGACCGCGCTGAGTGTGTGCGGCCCGCGCGCAGCACGACCAACTTTTGCAAAACACTTGCCCGACCGCAGGCCACGCCCCTGCCCCTGTGGGCCCGCGCTGGCGTCTGTCTGGTGGAAGTGGCGGCGCTTCGTGCCTCTCGAATTATCGCAGCAGAGGGCCACCATTAGGGCGGCCACGAATGACACGAGGGGCTGACTCATGGCCGGGATCATTAGGCAACTTGGGCGGCTGGAAATGGAAATGGAGGCAACTCGCAACTCGAGCGGCCCAATGGATTGGCCAACTGGCCACTTGCACGGATCGGCGGGGGAAATTTGGGCCCCGTTTTGAGAGGAGAGTGTGTCTAGGAGACACTTGTCGTGTGTCTGTGAGCGAGCCAGATGTGTGACGCAGAGCTGGCTTGTGTCTGGCAGACTCTGGCCAGTCTGGCGGCCAAGTAAACAAACAAACTCTAATGAGCAACTGAGCGGAACGGAAGGCGGCCACTGGAAAGCGGCCCGAGAGTTTCAAGGAAGACAGACTGTGACGAGAAAGGCGCACACAACTGGGCCGCTCGTCCTTCAACTTACCCTCGCACTTGTCTGGTCTCTTTTCCGACAACTGTTGCTCCCTGTCGCAAGTGGTCGCCGCGGCGCCCTTGGTCTGCGGGCTCGACTTGGGGGCCCTTCGAGTGGCGGCGCAGTTGGAGCCCGCACTGCTGGTGGTGGAGATCTCTGTAGACTGCTGCTTGGTGGTGGAGGGGCTCTGCCTGCGGGCGTTGCTCTTGGTGGGCGCCGCCGAGGAGCTGCTGGCGTCGGCCTGCTGCTGCTGCTGCTGCTGATGGTGCTGCTGGTGCTGGGGCGAGGCCGCCTGGTCCGAGTGGAGCGTGGAGGTGGAGGAGGCGGGCGAGAATGAGGAGGAGACGGAGCACATGGAGGAGACGCCCGACGAGCCCGTGGAGAGCGTGGGCGACAGGTGGCCCAGCGACTCGGGCCCGGCGCTGGGCTGCGGCTGCGGCTGCGAGTGGGACTGTGTGTGGGACTGCGTGTTGGACTGCAGGCCGGCCGTGTGCGCGTCCGCCGCCTGCTGCTGCTGCTGCTGCTGTCCTCTGCGCCGCTGCTTGGGGCCCGCCTGCCTGGCGCCCGCCTCGGCCCGCTCGGCCGGCTCGCCCGTCGCCCTGCTGCGCTTCTGGTTCGCCTGCTGGCCGGAAGTGCGCTTGGCGCCCGGCCTGCTCTTGGGGGCGCCGCTCGACGAGCTGGTGGGCCCGTTGCTTGGGCCCACTGGCGAGCTGCCAGCGCTGTTGGAAGCCTCGTTGCCGCCCTGCTGGATTGCTGCAATGAGCGGCGACTCGCCCAGCTGACACCTGATCGGCTGAGGCTGGCTCTCCAGCAGCATCTGCATCTGCTCCTGGTCGATGAGGCCGCCCGGCGGCCCCTCGAGCTCGCCCGCCCTTGTCTGCGGGCCCAACACCGCGGCCACGCCCACCTGCTGCACGCTCGACTGGGCGGGGCCGCCCGACTGGTGCAGCTGGTGGTGGCCCAGCTGGCTGGCGGGCCGCGAGTCCGACTTGGCGGCCGGCGACATGGTTCCCGAGCTGGCGGCGCCCGACGAGCAGGAGGCCGGTGAGCCACTGGGGCCGGAAGTGGCGCCGGAAGTGGCGCCGGTGTTGCAAGTGGAGGTGGAGTTGTTGGAATTGGAGTTGGAGTTGGAGTTTGAGTTGGAGTTGGAGGTTGAGGTTGGCGAGTGGGCGAGGATGTAGCAGTGGTCGTTCCGGGAGGCGACCAGGAGCGAGGAGTCGGGGGCGCCCACGAGGTCCTGCTGTTGCTGCTGCTGCTGGAGAGAGTCTGCTTGGTCTGAGTGGGCGAACTGTTGCTGCTGCTCGAAGTGCGCTTGTTGCTGTTGGGCAAACTGTTGTTGTTGCTGTTGCTGTTGTTGGTGGTGGTGGTGGAATTGTTGGTGCTGGTTGCTGAGATCGTCACAACAATCAATGGTGGTTTCCTCTCCAACTGGAGTGCCTGAACTTGATGAGTTTGCGGTGTTCGAGCGACTCGACGAGGTGGGGCCCTGCTGGTTGTTCAAAAAGTGTTGCTCGCTGAGGTGAAAGCTCGTGGAATGTTGTTGTTGTTGTTGTTGCTGGTGCTGGTGCTGGTGCTGGTGCTGTTGCTGTTGCTGCTGGACGTCGATGACGTCGAAGACGAACTGTTGCTGCTGCTGCTCCTGGTCCTGGTAGTCGGCCAGGTAGCTGTGGTGCTGCTGCATCTGTTGCTGTTGGTGCAATTGGTCGAGTTGTTGTTGTTGCTGTTGCTGCTGTTGGTGCATGAGGTTGTGGTGGTGGTGGCTGCTCGGGCCGAGGCTGAGCTGCGACTCGCCGAGGCCCGCCTGCTGCTGCTGCTGCTCCAGATGGTGCTCGTGCAAGTGGTGCACGTGGTGCAGGTGCTGCTGCTGCTGCTGCTGATTGTGGTCCTGGTTGAGGTTAAGGTTGAGGTTCTGGTTCTGGTTGTGGCGCTGGTGCAGCTCGGCCACGCCCATGAGATCAAGTTTGGGCCCCGCCAGGCGCAGCGAGCTCGGCGAGCCGCCGGCGCTGCTCGAGGCGATCATGGCCAGGCCCAGCGGGTCGTTCGTGTCCGGCGACAGCGAGCTCAGACTGCTGGCCGAGGTTGAAATCAGGCCCGACGACTGTTGCTGGTGGTGGTGGTGATGAAGGTGGTGGTGGTGGTGGTGGTGGTTATGGAGCAGCAGGTGGTGGTGAGCATGGAGGTTGGCGTCTGTGGTGTGGTCGGCCGAGTGGGCCGCCGAGCCAGTGGGCCCCCCATTGGAGGCGCACTCGGCCAGCATGAACTCGTCCACGTCCACCGCGTGCACATTGTCCACGTCCACGTCCACCAGGCCGCCCGTGCAATCGTCTGCCGCAAACATGCCGTCCTCCACGCTCGGCTCAGACACCACCGAGCGCGACGACCACAGATCCAGCTCCACCTCCATTGCGGCGAGCCCTTTTTATCACCTTTTCCCTCAAGGAAAAATTGCTCCTCGAAAACTGTTCTCCTCGAAAACTGTTCTCCTCAAACACTGTCACTTGTCTGCCCAAAACTGTCCTTTCAAGGATTATTCTCCACAATTGTCCTCTTCTTGCCTCTTCTCTTTGGCTTCTTCTGGGCCCTCCTTGTAAAGCTTAAACGGGCCGCCAGGAATTGGAATATAAAATATCGATACTTTATGGACCAAATTCTGGAATGTCTTTCCAGAGGATGTCTTCCTCTTTTCCAACTTTTTCCCCCCTGGTCAACTCTCCCCGCCGCTCTAGAGGAGCATCTTGTCGCCTGTCGCCTTTAGCCGAATGGAGCTCCTCTCTCGCCTATTGCACTTGTCTTTCCGGCCTAGCTGGGCGCTTAGGGTGGCCGCACTCTAACTGGGCTGAGATGGAATCACTGCTGCAGCACAGCCACTATGCAAGTGCACGCTTTTTGTCTCGCTTGCTCGCTCAATCTGATCTCGCTCCTACGAAATGGAACCGGCAAAACTATCTGGCCGACAAAACGAAACGAAAAAGCGCACACACGAGAAAATTCTGCAAACTCTCCAATTCTGCAAACTCTCCCAATTGTGCAAACTCTCCACCAATTTTCCAAAACTGCTCACTTGGATTCTCCCCTAACAATCGCGCTCACACACTTGCGGTCAGTTGGACAACGTGATTCAGCTCCTATGCGGCCTGCTGTTCAATCTGCTGCTGCTGCTGCTGCCACTGCTGCTCGGGATGCTTGTTACTGGTGCTTCAGTGGTTGCTGATGTTGTTGTTGTTGTTGTTGTCATGGTGTTTGCTCGACTAACGAAAGAAGCTCGAGAGGAAGAGGGAAAAAATGCGCTCACTTGGCTGCCTGTTGGCTGGCTCGCTCTGGCTCGTGTGTGCGACGGATGGAAAGCAACAAGTTGCGCCGGCGAGCTTGCCGCACACTGCTACAATGGGCCCTGAAGTGCGGCCAGGGGAAGGCGACGAGAAGGCGAAGGCGAACGGCCAGGCCGAGCTAGATCAAAGCAGCAAGAGCAAAAGGAAAGACTGATTGTGGGCCAAAAAGTTTCTCCTTTTTCCCTCTGGCTCCAAAACTTCTATTTCCTTCCCTCCTCTCTCAGTTTGGCTCTCTCTCTCTTCATGAAGCGAGCTCTTGGCGGCATTGGAGCGGCCGAGACGGTGAATAGCGTCGCTCACAGTGGCCAGTTCGCGTTCCCCGGCGGCCGTTCTCTGGCAAGCGCTCCACTGGTTGTGTGTGGAAAAGTTTTAAAGTTCACTGGCAATGCTTGGCGCTGTTACGCTGCTGCTGCTGCTGCTGCTGAAGCCCAAACACGCAAACCCGGCCCACACTCACCCCCACACTTTTCTCCTTCTCTCTCCCTCTAATTCTCCTCGCCTCTCCTCTCTTCTCTTCTCTTCTCTTCGCTTCTCTTCCGCCCGGCTCGCAGCACTTGGCTGAAGCAGCCCCAAGGGGCAGCTCCAGCTTTCGGCCCAGCCTTAGCCTTAGCCTTAGCAGCCTTAGAAGCCCCAGCAACAACAACAACAACAACAAGTGGCTCCGAGGTGGAAAATAGCGCCCGCTCCACACAGGGGCTCGCTGGGCGGCTTTCGAACGGCAGCTGGTCGGCAAGAGGAAGAGAGAGAGAGAGAGCCAACGAGGGCTGGGCGGCGGCCGGGCAACTAGAAATGTAATTCAACTTTTCATTCCGAGGCACACACACAATGTGATGGGATTATTGCATTGCATTGGACTGCAATGGCTTGGACTGCATTGCATTGGACTGCATTGGCTTGGACTGCACTGCATTGAGTTAGAATGCGTTGCACTGCAATGCATTGGACTGCATTGCATTGGACTGCAGTGGAGCGCAGAGCACGGTTCTGCAGTGCAGTGCTCTGCAGACTGCAGCGTGCAACCTGCGGCCCACTGGATTGCGCGCCGCAGTGTGTTGCCCGCGCCCGTGGCGGCGGCGCCCAGCCGGCGGGCACGGCGCGCAGCATCCCCATCATTATGTGCAGTCATGCCGCCGCCACAGCAGAGCCCAAGCGCCACACCGCCGCCGGACCCTGAACCTGTTGGGCCGCCTGGCCGATCGTCATTTACGTGCCGGCCGGCTGGCCTTCGCAGTGGCGCGCTGCAGCGTGCGACCCAACAGCAAGCAGCCAACAGCCAGCAGCCAACAACCACTAGCCACTAGCCACTAGCCCGCAGCTCGCGGGACGGCCGCCCGGCGTTGCGCAACACCAAGCAGCTGGAGCAGTGCCCGTCAAAAAACAGCCGCCGCCAAGCAGCACGCTCAGGCTGGCTCCTCCTCTGGCCGCTCGGCTGACTGGCTGACTAGCTGGCTGGCTCTCTTGGCATTCTACTACTCGAGATTCCGCAGAAGGATGCTTGCTGAGCCCGTCCAGTGAGCGCTCTTGAATGGCGACTCATTTGGTGCTCCAACTGCGCCGCCAAGACTCTCGAGCACACTCCACACGGCAGCTCCACAAGCGAGCCCCGCTTTCAAGAAGGGCCAAAGGAGGCAAAGCAAGCAGCGAGTCCAATTGCACGCCAAAAGGCCCGACTTGTCGCCCTTCTCCTCAGTGGGACCTCAGTGGGACTGGAGGCGGCGCTGCTCGCCAAAGTGGCCACTGCCTCCCAATGGCTCCGCTCACGCTCCCCGACGGACACCTTTCACACACGCCGGGCCGCTCTCACACGACTCGCTCTTGTCCACTTTGCACAAGGGCCACTAGTGCCGTCATGCCCTAATCTCTCTCTCTCTCTCTCTCTCTCTTTCTCGCTCCGACTCGCTCCACTCGAGAGATTTGCTCGCCCAAGCCGCTTGTGCGTGTGTGTGAGAGAGCCAGAGAGGAAGGGAGAGAGGATTCAGAGTAATTGTGCTTTCCCGGACGACGGAATGTGGCTTTCGTAAATGAATGCAACGAGAGAGAGAGAGAGAGCAAAATCGCTCTAGCTTACAAAGGGCGCGTCTCGCAAAGAACCTGTTGACCAGCCCCAAAGCGAGACTGGTCCCACATGGAAGCGCTCACACAGACAGACTGAGTGGCCTTGCCTCAGGACAAGCCTCGAGTTTGTGATTTTTTTTCCATTTCCTCCTTGCGCAACATGGCGCAACGGGCGCCCTCTGCTAGACAGTCTCGCAAGCCGATCAGCTGATACGCCGACAATGCATTCTGGAGTGCGCCGGCCAATCGTGTTCTAGCCTGCCTGCACGCAGTCTCTGCCCCAGTGGTGCGCGAAGTGCATCCCACGCACACGCTCCGCTCGTCTCACACGATCCTCACATCTAGTCCGATTCTATCCCTTCCCTTGAATATATTGACATATCTATATATATATATGTATATTAGATTTACCCTCATACGCATTGATAGATATTTCAGCTTTCGTTCACTCTTCTTCCTCATATTATATCTGCTCTAACAAGTCGAGAACCAAGCTTTCTCCCGTAACTGCCAAATGGTTTCAACTAGGTCAATGATTGTAACAATAGCTCCATAGTCTCTCTTCGGAATAACAATATACTTGTCTGCCACCAAATGCAACATCCTATAGATACAATCTCCTGCTGGAACTAGAAATCCGACATACATCTGGAACGCATTTTGATCATCTTAACTTAAGCTTCTGTTCGGATAGTTGTAATATTTGTAACCATGATGTCCAGATCGTTTCGTACGGAGACCCGTAGTCGGCACAATGAGATCAAACGTACCATGCATTCGCATGAAAAGGTGCGCAAATGGGAGAAGAAATGGGTCACCATAGAGGATACTTCAATGCAGATCTTCAAATGGGTCCCCATCAGGGTCGATGAACAACAAATCGGGTCCGCTACTGCAAACACAGTCGCGTCAATCGACTCACAGGCTGCTATGGGAACAGATACTGGCCCGTTGATGGGCGATTCGGTTGACAGCAGTCTCGAATCTAAGCAGAAGATCTCAATCAACATCGATGATGACCGATCGAAGGGCGTCGATATACTAGAAAGTAATCTTAGTCAAGAAACATTACCCAAATGCAATCAAAACGATGTGGGCCAAGCGAGAGAGGGCCACGAAAAAAGCAACGGTCTATCTGCCATGGGAGTAGAGAGTAATTCTAGCAATAGTCTAGTCTCGTCAAACGATAAAAAACTGAACAACACTACTGCAAACTCCGCTATTGATGGTGATAATGATAACAAGAACCTTAACAAGTCCATTCCGATGGAGGTCGATAAAATGCGAGAATCTCAGGACGAATCATCATCATCACAAGGCGAGAAGAGACAAAGATCATCGACCGCGGTTGAGCCTGGTAAGGAATTCAGAGCTAGTTTGAAACGTCCCCACGATGACAAAATCCACGAATCATCCGACTTCAACGATAGGATTGACACCTCTGAACCTAAGCGACAAAAGTCAACAGACGATAGTGAAGAAAGGAAGCCCACTCCCGAACAGTCTGAAAGAATTGTAAGTTTGAACGAGAATACGGTTAAATCCATCGGTGAGAGTGAAGATAAACAGATTCAGAGTCGGGCAGAGCTCAAGCCCGAAAGTGTGGATAAAACTGACCCGGCCGAGAAGACTGATTGTCACAACTCGAAAAATGGCGTCGGACTCACTCCTGAAAGAGCTTGCTCAGAAAATAAGTCAAAGCAGACAGAGATGGTTGTTGACTCGTCGCAACCTGCTTGATTTGGGCCCCTCTCGGCCTGTTGCTCTATATGCCGATTTCGAGTCACTTTCATGATAAGCAACCATCCATAAGATTATTAAACTTCGAGTGTGAGCACTATGTCAAGTGATAAGCGATTATTCTATCCTTACTTGGTTCTTATTTCCAATCTCAAAGTATCCATGGGGAGCCTAATCTTCGTAGGTTCTAAGTGGAACAGAAGTAAGCAGGCTGGATTTGGGTGGGCAGGGAGTGGCTCAATTCCTTCACGGGCCAGTCCACTACTGACAGCAACGCTCTAAGTTGAAGGATAAGTGAAGAGGAAGGAGTTTGCAGGACCAATTCTTTTGTGTCAGAGGTAGGTGGCTATTCTATTTGCGCCTGCCTTTTCACTTAGATCTATCAAATGAGGGTTAAGCTTGTTCGAGCGAGCTTGGTCTTAGAGGGCTGGCAGTCTGAGGTAGTTGCAAGCGGCAAACACAGGCACCAATAAATATGGACTTCAAGCTATTGTTGCCTGTTGCTCCAACTCACCATGGAGGAAGGAGAACAACTGTGCACTAACTTTGGCCACAGTTGTTTGCCATGCACCGTTGCCACTGCAGCAATCAACTGACTAGCCAACAATGGTCACACGTTGCGCAATCTGGGCTTACCTTGGCAGCACAGATGTTACCTTACAATGGTCAGCATCTGCGCTGTAAGAGACAGGCAGGTAGCAGGAGACACCAAGCGAAGCGGGAGATTGAGAGGATCATTTGTGTTTTGTTTGTTTCATTGTGGTAGCCTCCGTCCAATTACCAAATAGTTTAGCTTTGTTTATTAGGATGACACAATCTCGTTGGTCACCCCGAGCCGGATGAACTCTTTTCCGTTGATTATCAATATGGGAACAAGAACAACAAGGTGTCTAGAAATACAGATAGCTTACTTTCCTTACTTATGCATCATCACATAGCTCATCCCCGCAAATTGGGGTAGATTTTAGAAAGGTCTTGCCAGAGGAGAAGAATCGCAAAAGCTCAAAAGTTGCATCGTTTGTTTGCCGGGCTGCAAGTGAAGCCTGAAGCTACCTTCGTGTCGAGAAGCCAATCAGTCAGTTACTCAGTCACCGCACTATCAATGAAGCGAGCTGCCAAATTGGCTTATGTTTCCAAACGTGCACCAAAGCTGCCAGGTAGAGCTTGGCGGTGTTGAGGTGCCGTCATATCGGCCAAAATCACAGAAAACTACGACTCTTTTTTGCAGTTGTTTTTGTTCCGGCTGACGCAATAAATAAATTTACACGCAAGACGCTATTATGAAAGATAGAGAAAGGGCGAGGAAGAGAGCGAGAGGCAGAGAGATAGGCAACGATTGAATCCATAGCATAGAAACTTTGAAGAAAAATGTAAACTCTGTACTAAGGCCAGTCTCTCTTCTCGATCTGCTTCCAATGATAAATCTATCCACCGATCTCTCACAAGGTGGAAAAGAGTTAGGGAAGTAAACTAAGCATACTTAATAATGGACGATTATAAGTATTTATTCAAGATTGTTCTGGTTGGTAACGCGGGTGTTGGTAAGACCTGTCTGGTGAGACAATTTACGCAAGGAAGTCTTCCAACAGGTGGCCATCAGGGGGCAACAATTGGTGTTGATTTCATGATCAAAACAGTGCAAGTTTCAAATGGGCTTAAAATCAAACTTCAGCTCTGGGACACGGCGGGACAGGAACGATTTAGATCTATTACACAAAGTTATTATCGTTCTGCTCATTGTTTAATATTGGTCTATGACATTTCATCACAGCCCTCATTTGATGCGCTCAACAAATGGATCAAAGACGTTGATGCAGTATTAGATAGAGATACCCAATTGGGGAGCGAAGTTCTTAGAGTTTTAGTTGGAAATAAGTCTGATAAAGAACGTGAGATTCCCTACTCGATTGGAGAGAAATTCTCAAAGATAAACAAGTTTGATTTGTTCATGGAAACATCAGCTTTACAGAATGAACTAGTTGAAAGGTTATTCTATGACATAGCGGAAATATTGACCATTAGGAGACAACAGAGTGAGCCAACAATGCAGGCGTCCAATCTGGCAACAACAATGCCAAAGAATAGTGAACAAACGGATAGGTCACATACTAATACAAATCGTTTGAGCATTGTTGATTCTCTGAATGCTCTGAATTTGTCTGCTCGGGCAAGAGCATGTTATCAATGTTGAAGCATATTTCTCAAAAAGATTGATCAGAGGCTCCGAGTGATGGATCACTTGGGCCAAGTTATATTCAAGACCAAGCAATAAAAAACGAATATTTCAACTAGATTTCTTTGCATCCAACCTTCAGCCCAACCTTGATGTTCCAATGGCGACTAGCGATACTCTGTGGAGATGCTTCGTTTTTCATTTCTTCTTGATCCTTCACTTTTTCGTTGAGCTCAAGTCTAATTAGTAAAGTCCAAGCTCACAAGTTAGAGAGTTGAAGATCTGCCGGGATGCTGATTCAATCTTGACGGATTCCGGACTAGCATACTCAACAGTGGGCGGCCCGTCAGCCCGTAAGCGAGCTCGTCGACCAGCCTATCCAAGCGTCTCGATTGTTGCCTGGAAGAGTTCTCGCTAAGCTACAGGTGATGCACCCATGCTGGTAGATAGACCTCGTTCTGAAGGAACCGTCGTTAAACCATCAAACATCCGTCGGAACCTTGTCTTTGCTGCACACAAGAAGAGCTAAACCGATCGGCTCAACCTCACCTCCAACTCTCTGCAGTGTTGTGTGAAGGTGGACATGATCTAGTTTTGGGCCAATCGATTTTCTTGAGGAATCAAACAAAAAATTGAAGAGGCTTACTTGTTTTCACAAAGATCATGGTAATTTTATTTCTTATATTTGTTTAATTAACCTAACCGGTCACATTATTCGGTTCATTGGCGTTTTGCTTTATCGGAATCTTGAGATTTTCTTCCCTTGATGTATTCGTGCAGATAGAAATTTCCAAATAGGATGATGAAAGAGAATGCGTAGCCGCTAAATACGTACTGCATCCATCTGGTAAATTGGCAGCCTGATGTTATGAGTCTGATACCGATTGAGACTCCGACGAAAAATTGAATAAGTTGGATGCGGGTGAGATGCCTCTTCCACCAGAGGTACTTTTGCATGCTCGGTCCGACGGCTGAAAGACCATAGTAAGAGTACATAATAACATGCACAAGACTATTCACAACGACCGGTATGATTGCTGAGCCTCCTGGTACAAATCGGGCCGCTATCCACCAGACTAAGAACATGCTAGAGTGGTGATACTTGTGCAAGAATGTGAGCTGCCTATCCTTCTTGCGTAGTACGAAGAATAATGTGTCCGCAAATTCAATACCCTTGCTGGCGAAATACCACCAGACTCCATTGGCTATGCGCATTACATACGGATTATAGGTTATTGTTACAAGTTGGCATAGAGAGTTGTATCTAAGCTTGTAGGAGCAATAGCAGATCTCGCAAACGATCCAAAAATTCAAAACGGCCAAGCATAGGTTGTAGATGACAAGTAGCCAGCGCAGTTCTAGTGGTTTGCGTGATTTCATTAAAGTTGGGCCATAATTTGCCATCACCAAGTAGGCGAAGAATGCTATCAAGGTCGGCATTGGGCTCGACATCAGCGGCCACCCCTCCACTCGCGGGTCAGCAAATGATTTCAACCAGTAGTAGTAATCTCTTGTCGAATTCATTGAGCTTCCAATGTTGTCATAAATCTCTGTTAGCGAGAACGGAACTGGAAGTGTTGCCGAAAATGTTGAGAACGTCAAATTTTGCTCTTTCGATAAGCCAGCTGTTGCGCTACTCTCGAAGATGTTAGCGGCCTCATTGGTGATGGATGCTGAGCTGCCGTCACAGTTGAATACAGATTGATGATCTGGGTCTACTTGATAGCTTCCTGAGCTTGAGGCTAGACTATTCTCACCCACAAACTTGGCTACGTTTTCGGATACCGACACAAGCACGGAGGTTTTGTCGTTCATCGTGGTAGCGGTGCTTTCCCTATATTGATGAAGAGTTGTTCTTCTTGTAATTGACGATTCTTGCTACAAGAAAAATTTCTTGCCTGACACTCTTGATCTTGACTGAACATTTGATAATTGTAACTGATGACTCTCTGAGGATTAGACTCCTCTTTTAAGAGGGCATATCTATCCTGATCTGGATTAGGGCCCCCAGAGCTCGCGGGAGAGTATCTCCCTCAGTCGAAAGTATTGAGTTCCCTGGTGAGGCAGACTCATGCAGACCGGAAGATTAGTTTGATCTGATAAATAATCAAAACCGAAATTGGAACTGTGCACAAGGAGGCTCGTGTCTGGCTAGCCGCTGGCTCAATGACGAAGTGGCGCGCCTGCACTTGCGACTGACTCCTCTTGCTTGCTAGCCAGCTAGCAGCACTCAATCCTTACTCACCAGCATCAGGGCCGCCCTTTAGAACACGCCAACTTTCGACTACTGTCTAATTGTCTGCCACTTTTCGATGAGTTCTTGTTCATGTCGGGTTAATTGATTTATCAAAATGACTATCACTGCTAGTTCGACAAACAGTTCTGTTTGTTCCTTTCCTTGGCTCCCCATTGTTCTGCTGAAACGCCAACGCTTTTCACCCAATCCTAACCAAGTACTCCCAGTTCGTCATTGTCACTTGTTGGCCCACCTCATACGTGAAAATGAGTGTCTTAGCGGAACTAGTGAAGGAATCGCTCTTAGGCAAAATCCAACATCCTTGTGCATGATTTGCATTGTTTTCATTGATGGAGGAAATTTCGTGTATGTAAGTCGATTGCTTTAATCAATGGATCTTTTGTTCTCTGTCTCAGCAGTTGATATTGTCATGGGCAGTTGACGGGTTTTCTCAGCCCAACTATTTACATGTTTTACCTCATCATGCGGCACTTGAAAGTGGACAACAACTGCTAGTGTGAGCTGAGCTTAAATTTTCCCCAGACGTTAAAGGAAATTCCTAGAACAATGGTTCAAGACTCGAGAAGGTCCACCCAAAATCTAGCAAAGCTGCACACTGTACATCCATCCGATGCTCAAGTCTGCATCTCGCCCACAGAGATAATTTGGATTGCTAACCATAAGGTTCGAAGCAGCAAAGAAGGAGCTGATAATTCCCTGGTTTCAGCCTCGGGAGCTTAGTAAAGACTAGAATCGGATTCAAAGTGAGAAAGTTTCCTGTTCTACAGATTGGCGAAAGTCGTCGGTTAGCTGAAGTGGCCTGGCCTGGCTTTTGTCATCGGGTCTTGCGTTTTCAAAAAACCCAAGCACCTCGTCTAGCAAACAGCTTCAGATATGCCCAGAGAACAGTTACAGGAAGAGTGAATGAACTGAAGGCAAATATCAGACCTAAACTTCATCTTCTCTCTCACACATTCTTGAACGAATTTTGATCTCTCTAGTGGTATAGAGTGGAAAGAGAAAACGACAAACATTATGATCATGTTTTTCTCACTTGTATACTGGAACTTTGTGGAGGCGAAACTACGAACAAGATGTGAAAAGTTGAAAAGTTTTCACATTCTCTCGATTTGACAAAGTATTGTGCTGTCCGACATCAACTTTCAAACTATGCAGTAGTCAAACCTGGTAGTTGCTTCAGACATGGCCCGTTCGACTGTGGATTTTTCGCGTAGATTGTCTACTCTACTCCACCAAGTCAGCCAAATTGTACTCACAATTGATGCAAGTCTGTCGCAGGTTGGCTGGTTCAACAGTTTGACTCTAGTCACCCTTCTCTACTGATCTGGACTCACTAATGGCTCATGCTACATTCGGAGTGAGGCGAACGATGAATCAGATTGGACGACCGATTAAGAAATAACCTCAGAGTAACTCTCAAAACAAGGAAAGTGGAATCTTAGGTTACCCTTCTGGGTGAATCTTTTCGCTTTGCATTCATTTCGAATGCTGAAAGATAAAGATTTTCAGCACCTTACTTAGGATAACAAAAGTTCACGTAGCTTGAGACCTAGATAGGAGAGTACTAGTTGTTCAGGTGTTTAGCGCAACCGATGAGTTTGACGTGAATACCTCATCAGTGAAGGAATCGCTAGAGGACACAACATAGCTAGGATGTTGTGTCGGCGCTTTGGATACAATTTGAGTGTGCCTTCGTCATACCGGTTCTATACGAGGTTCTCAGCCCATGGGGTCTGTCAACTTGGTAGATTTGAATGGATCTTGACGAAGCTGAAAAATTCTAGTAAACAGGGTGATCAAACCAGCGGGTTAGTATGAGATTACAGGGTCGTAGTTACATCAAACTCTACCTAATATGAATCCGTAAAATATGCCTGGATTCCTTGAGCCATAGATGTGAATTAAATCTATTCTTTTATTGTCAACAAAGGAGCATTTCTTTTCAACTCTGGGATCTCAAAATGCATTCCCAGATAGTTCATGACTGGTCTTGTGAGACCTTGTATATCACAAACGAGAAGCTACCATCTTGAGGGTTTCACTAAAAATCTCTTCAAACTTCGCTGAATCTTTTTGAGGAAACTGGTTCAGCTTGATATCTGTACCATAAATGATACCTAGATCTTCATTCAACCTACATACAGTCGTCCTAACAACGTAATTGTCTTTGGCAAGCTGATCAGCTAATTCATCTTGATGGTTGTCCATCAAGCTATCATTGACCACAAGCAAAAGTTTCTTGTTGGCCCGTAGAACTTCTAGGCATGTCCCAGCACCTGCATGACCGATAATTAATTCAGCACGCTCGATATCCGCCGCTATCGATTGTTTATAATCATATAACTCGATTTCTATCTCTTGATTGAATCTAGTTTTCAATCCCTTCAATGTTTCGCTGTCGTAATCTGATCTGCCTGCTTGAATAACTAATTTCGTGAATCCAAGTTCGATGATTTGCTCCAAGCTCGCCTCATCTAATATCTTGGTTATCAATTTATCGAATCTTGTTGAACCGACAGTAACAAACAAAACGGGACCTCGAGTTCTAGTTCTCGGCTTCATGCTAGAAGCTTCTATTGTAAGCTTTAAACTATGAGTCTCTTTTCGGCTCCGACTGACCAGGTTTGGGAAGTTCGTCGTTCGGGAAGAGGAATCTAAGCTCCGTCAGATCAACACCACGCTCACGAGCTTGCCTAAACTCTTCAGCCTTGCGGGCAAGCAACTTCCTCCCAAATAGGTGATACGATACAAATAATAAACCACCGAAACTACCCACTGTATAGACAGTTGCTCGAAATAGAGCCCTTCTTGCTAAGGCTGCTCCCTCTCGATGTAGCTGGGTACTTGTTTTCTCAGCCACAGCTTCTTTGATGGTTTCGTCCTTGCGTAATTTGCCCAAACTCGAACTGAATCCGAATAATGTAGCGAGCCCAGCCAAGCTAGTGAAGTACGCGTATTTGATTAGACTCTCATTATTAGACATTGCTTTAGCTATGGCTAAGTAGATGATATAAGAAAGGAAGGCAACTCTCGAAATAGAAAGTTATCATAATCTAATTCCTCATCAAATCTGTGGATGCAATGCCCGCGAGTCTCATTGAAGAATGTCGCACGTGGTCTACTTTGTGCGAGAAACATCACAGAGGTGGATAGATCATTCAAACCAGAGATTAAGGTTATTTCCATTGGTCGCGATTGAGAGGCGGCGAAAGAAGGTTTGAATAACCTAGAAGTTTATTTACAAAGTGGAAGGATCTTTCTCACTCTTCAATGAAGTGTCTCTCAGTTAATTCATTAACTACACTTTGGCCTCCTCTTTGGTTGGCAGAGACATCACCATTCTCGGTGCTATTGACATCGACATTAGCTCCTGGAAGAGGAGTTTAGCCGCATATGGTATCCTGACCTGGGAGATTTGTGTCTTGTTACCGCAGCTCTTGCATTCATAGGTGTTGTTTCTCAGATTTGCGTTTGCCATAAGGCCACAAAGATCACATACATGAACTCGGTAAGGGTCAGAAACTTCGAATAGACGTTCTCGTAAAAACTGAGCAGCACCGTGGGATATCTGACAGTCGCGCTCCATCTCACCAAAACGCAGACCTCCGTCACGAGCACGACCTTCCATGGGTTGGCGGACTAGAATCTGGACCGGACCTCGAGCTCTAGAATGTATTTTGTCATCCACCATGTGCTTCAATCTCTGATAATATGTTGGGCCAATAAATATTTGTGCATTAACTTTACGACCGGTGTGAGCATTATACATGACTTCATACCCTCTTAAATGATATCCGTATTCAGCTAAAAGATCTGAAATTTTTTGAACGTTGACAGTATCATTGAAGGGAGTGGCATCACCGATCTCACCCTTATTGGCAGAAACCTTTCCCTGTAAGCATTCGATCAAATGCCCGATGGTCATACGAGATGGAATGGCATGCGGGTTGATAATGATATCTGGAACAATACCTTCTGACGTGAAAGGCATATCTTCTTGACGATATGATATACCACAGGTTCCCTTCTGTCCATGGCGAGAGGCAAATTTGTCGCCTATTTGAGGTATACGGACAGATCTTACTCTTATCTTACAAAACTTGTTACCATCGTAATTGATTGTTAGCATCACTTGATCGATGATACCACTCTCACTATTTCGCAAGAATGTACTTGCATCTCTTTTCGTGAAGCGACGAACATTGGTATCAAGCTCATCTTCGTTTTCAGGTAATAGAACCGTCTTTCCGATGATGACATCATCTCCTGACACACGGGTTCCAGGAGCGATGATACCATCCCCGTCCAATTTATCATAAATAGCGTTCTTCATTCCTTGACAATCCTCACGATTAGGTTTCTCGAATGTCTCTACTTGATCGCCCATGCGCTTGACTTCGCTATCCTTGTAAGACCTGTAGAAGACAGACCTAAAGAATCCACGATCTATTGCTGAAGCGTTAAGAATGACTGAGTCCTCTTGATTGTAACCTGTATATGACATAATAGCCACAATGGAGTTAATGCCAGCTGGTAGCTCTCTGAAACGGAGATACTCCATAGCACGAGTAGTCACCAGAGGCTTCTGGGGATAGTATAAAACGTGAGCGAGTGTATCCATTCTGACATGGAAGTTTGTCATGTATACGCCCATGGCTTGTTTACCCATGGCTGATTGATAGGTATTTCTTGGAGATTGATTATGATCTGGGAAAGGAATAATAGAGGCACAAACACCGAGTATCATGGATGGATGAATCTCACAGTGCGTATATGTTGAACAATATTGCTGATCAGAGTCGTTCAAATCTTCAGGTGTCATAGCAATCATGATTGTCTCTTCCTCCAGAGTGTCAACATATTCTACAACACCCGTAGCAACAAGTTCGTTCCAACTAAAATCGTTGTAGTCTCTGTTTTTCAGCTCTTCAATGTGGTTCCTCTTCAATAGAAGCTTCTGGTTTTCTACAATCAGCAATGGTCGACAGATGCGCCCGGCATCAGTATATATCCTGATCTCACGATCGCGAATATCGCGAACCATGGATACTTCAGAGACAACTACGTCCATCTGACGCCTAAGCTTCTTTAGAGTGCTGATCAGTAACTCGGGTTCTCTATGTATGCCCACCCAGCAGCCGTTAACGAATATCTTTGTTGCATCTGCGATAGCTGATGGAGCAATTTCTTCAATATTGTCCATACTCCACTCTTCTAAGAATTCAAGAATGGGGGAGGGTTGAGATCCGACGGAAATATATGACATGAGAGCAAGATTCTTGACAAGGCCTACGGCATGACCCTCGGGTGTCTCTGCTGGGCATATCATACCCCAAAGGGTGTTATGCAACTGACGAGGCTTTGCGAGCTTACCGTCGCGACCAATGGGAGAATTAACTCGTCTGAGATGAGATAATGTCGAGGCATAAGTCAACCTATTGAGTACCTGAGAGACTCCTGCCCTCGCTTGATGCGCTTTTTTCTGGTCACCCCAGTTTCCGGTGGCTAAGGAGTACCTCAAACCATCTGTTATAATTCTAGTCTTTATGGCTAACTCCAAGTTGAAGTCCTTGCCTCGGTCTATGTACTTTTGGGCATATAGTCTGAGTTCTTTCGTCAAGTTCCTGAACAAACCGCGGAAAAGGTAGGCTAGCAATGGGCCCGCCAAGTCAAGACGTTTGTTTCCATAATGATCTCTATCATCGAGCTCTCGTCTTCCTAATGCACCGAGAAGGAGTCGATGAACCATATAGCCGAGGTAATATGCCTTCTTGGTTTCACAAAATCCAGCCACTCCGACATGCGGAAGCATTTCTTTCTGCAAGATTTCTTTCGCATATTTCACACGCCGCTCCTTGGTGACTCCAGGTTTAGCACCACGGATACCGATGAAGTTCAAGGCAATCTCTTGATCCTGGACAACGAAAGCCTCGTCTAGTGAAGGTTTCACCATCTCCATCATCTCAGGATCCTCGAAGTCATAGATTATGTGTTCGAGAATGTCCCTATCAGACACGAATCCTAAAGCTCTGAATACTATGATGATGGGAATCTCTTGCTTGATGTAAGGTATTATGGCAACTATCCTTTGTCCTATGTTGGTCTTCTTAGCACCTTGACTACCTCTACTGAGCATATTGCACCAGAGGGTGCTCGTTGGTCTATTGGAATGCTCAATGCACGATCGACATTCGGCTTTGTAAGCGTATTTTGAATCTTTCATGGCGAAAACGTAGACTGTATTTGAGGCCATCTTCTCTTGGGCAATCAGCACTTTTTCAGATCCGTTGATGATAAAATAACCCCCGGGGTCTAGCGGGCATTCTTTGACCTCAGCTAAATCACGATCACTCAGTCCGTTGAGATGGCAATACTCCGACCTTAACATCACAGGGACCTTACCGATATACAATTTTGGATAGTCACGATCCTCGACGCTGCCATTTGGTTGAATGATTTTCTTGACAACATCAACATAAATGGGTGCAGAATAGGTAAGGTTCCTTAATCTCGCCTCGTTGGGCATCATCGGGGCTGTTTGGCCGTCCTTTTCCCAATGTGTTGGCTTCGATAGGTAAATTTGTCCGAACTTGACGGTGTATTTGGTTTGTGGTTGGATCTCGCCATTGTAATGTTGCGCCTCACCTTGCAATTCGATCTGTGCTGAGTCTTCGACGATCCTTTGAACTGACATAGAAATGAATTCGTTAAATGAATCTAACTGCTGCCTCACCAGACCTTTCTCGTCAAAATAAGACGAGATGACAATCCAGCAGGCTTCCTGCCAGAGGTCGGGTGAGATTTCATTATCGTCGGGTGACCTCGGTGGTGACGCATCTGGATCACCGGCATTATACATTGTGGACGAGACAGATTAAAACGTCAGTCGTCGGGAAGTGAAAGAGATATAATTATAATAATTGGGGTTGAGGCCAACAACTCAAGGGGAGAAGGAGCAGTGTTTTATTTGAGTCCATGTGCGTAGGGATGTTAACTGGACTGGCTAAGCCAGTCGACAGTCGCCGACTGGATTAAACAGTCGGCGGACTGCCCAGTCGCCAGTCCAGTCCAGTCTTTCCCCCTCCGACTGGCAGTCGGCGGGATTCCGACTGGGTTTCCCGAGCGCGGGAGAGGGTGTGTTTACCCGAGGAC
>Ga0058701_10000371_pt1 | contig 32356 bp, 23 predicted proteins | sample AgamicOrMae_FD_97039 | JGI IMG/M metagenome (GOLD analysis project Ga0058701, IMG submission 97039) | Agave microbial communities from Guanajuato, Mexico - Or.Ma.e | ecosystem: Host-associated > Plants > Phyllosphere > Phylloplane/Leaf | place: Guanajuato, Mexico | collected 2012-06-04
CCGTCCATTTTGGTAGGGAAGGGGGATGACCCAGATAAATGAACTCGACAAAAAAGGGGGCGTGGCAGCCTCCCGAGGGCGATATAGGGAGGCGTGACTGACCCGTATGCTGGAATCGCGGAGGAATGCAGGGAAACACCAAGATCAGTATCTCAAGAACGGAGCGTTTCCGCACTTTGGGACCACTGCCATCGTGTTCAGCATACTCTAAATAGCCTGTGTACTGAGTTTCATCAAGATCTGGAGGTGTGTTGATTCGCTACAACAGCCTAAAAATGCCTTCCCCCCTTTTTTACGAAAAAGCTTTCGTTCAACCGCTCTACTGCGTGTCATCTGGCAGCCCTGCTGCATATCGTGTGAACTTTCTGCAGCCACACAAATCCAATGGGCAGGTAATTCCATCGAGGGGCGCTCTGTGGCGCCAGTGGCGCCGCTGATATAACTGCTATCACCATTTGGTGGCATATTGAGATGGCTCGCATTGGCTAGCCTCTTGCCTGCTCAACTTGTCAGCCTAGCCCAGACCTCTGGTGGAGGCTCAACAGTGCCGACGAGACGGCATGACTCAGGTCGATTTCTGGTCACACCACGTATTATTTGTCTGCCTGAATTTGGCGGACAGATAGTCAGTGCTATTTTTGAAAGCTTATGCAGAGTTTCCAATCTATTGTCAGACTGTTTGGCACACAAGGGCTGCACAAATCAGTTTTGGCATGATAATTGTTCTGTCTATTGGTCAGAGGATCACATACACCACATATGGACTCTCTCACGAGAGAGGAGCGGTCCTCCTCCGCTGGCTAAATCTCGTTGCCATTTGGCCGCCGAGTTGTGCCACAGAGTCTCGGATGGCACTGGAGGCGCTTGAATCAACAATCGTATCCCGATGCGTGTCTCTTGTGTGGCACCAATATCTAGTTATTGCGACCGCTTTCACTATCTAGCCAGCAGCGAAACTGGCCCAAAATCTCTGCCAAGGCCACGGAAAAACGAAAACTGCCGCTCGCCCTCCCCCCTCTGTCCCTCCTGTCGCCTCCCTTATCCGTTTTCTCCCCCCCCCTCTCCCTCCTCGGACACGATTACGTCAGCCGATGTAATGGTACGGCGGCCAGTTGGTTGTGCAACTTTCGCCTCCTACTCTCATTGCAGTGCTTCCTAAGCGCAGAACGCGCATCTGTCGGACCATTAACGACGTGCGAGCGAACGAGCACAGCATTTGCTGTTTGTGAGGGAATCGCGCGAGGCAAGAAGGAACGAGCAAACGAAAGGAACGAATAGTAGTTCGCCTCGCTCTGCCCGCGTCCCTCGTCCATCTTTAGCGAACCTCTGGCCACTTGTTTGCTGAGCGGGCAAACGGAGCGAACGTTCTCTGAAGTTACGCAACTGTTGCACGCCGTAAACAATTTCTCCGCTTCCCTCTTTCTCGTGGGCTCTCTCTTATCCTCGTGCTCCTCCACTGCCATTGCTCTGGCTTTCGGCCGGTGTTTGCGGCTTCGGCGCCTGAAGAGCGAGAGAGAGAGCAATGCAAAGAGAGAGAGAGCTTTCTCCTTTGTGAGTTGGCAACTCGCACACACGAGACCCTCATGGTGAATTCGAAATTGCGATCCAAAATCCCTGCCAGCACTCTGCTGCTTGCAGTTCGCTCTATTCGTGAGCGCCTCCCCTCAAACACTAGAGCACGCGAATTTTCCCCCAATAGGGAAACTAAGCAAGCCCAAGAGGCTCAAGAGAGAACTAACTCAAGGGTAGCTAGCTAGTGGTGGTTGGCACGGCGCTCATGTGAGCAGAGGCCCTTCGGCGGCAAACTCGGTTCCATGTTGACGTCGTCACCCCAGGGCCAGTCTCTTGTGCCGCCCCATGCCCATGGTTGCGCAACAAGTCTCTTGTTTTCTCCACGCCATTTGCAGCGCTTTCCTCCTAAGGCTCGGCCACTCCTTCAAACTGATCGCGCTTTTCTGCCCCAAGTGGCCCAGCGAACGATGGCCGGGCCTCGCGTGGAGCTTAAAGCTTCAGGAGGAGGCTTGTTCGGTGCGCCAGACTCGCGTTCACTGGCGAGCGTAAATTCGCTCTCGTTTTCATTCTGCTGCTCGTGCGCCCCAACTCATTCGCTGGGGGAGAGCAGCGAACAATTGCCCGCATGTCCACCAAAGGGGCTACCACTACCACGCGATAACAATTGGAGGAAAGCTGCAGGATGGCGCAATCCCCTGGCCCAAGAGAGGTGAGTGAGCGAGAGAGAGAGAGCGCGTAAGAGTACGAGCCGGCTGCAGCTGCTGCCTGTAGAGCTGCACTGGATCCCTCCAGTGCCTCCTCGCGACTCGCGAGCCGCGTCTTGTTCGCTCGACTTTGAGATGCAAAGGAAATGCCACGCAACTAGAGAACTAACAGATGGGCCGCCTCCTCCTCCTCCTTCTCTTCGTCGTACCTCCTCGTTTTCTCTTCCCCAAAAGCCTGTTGATTGTGTACGCCGGGCTCGTCGAACCACATTCGTTCTCTCTCTCTGCCCAATTGGTCTGGCGCACACAATCCCACGTTTGGAGCGCATACGCAGCGAAAGCACCACAAGAGAAACTACTTGGCAATTTCAATGCCATCCCCCGCAGAGCCACGAGGGCATAACGAAAGAGCAAAAATCACACACAATTCCCAAGCAAGTCTGTCTCTCTCTCTCTCTCTCCCGCAATCACACAAACACTAAATCCAGGGATGCATCTGGGCATTGGGCCAGTGAGTAGAGTTTGTGTACGAAACTAGTCGCCGCCACCGCCGCCGGACTCGCCTCTTCCCGGTCAGCTCGCGTTGTCGGTGAGCTTCTCGTTGCGTAAGCGTTTCGTGCTCGCCGCCGCCACGCGCGCTCCCTCCAGACAAGATGCATGGTCCCCGAACAACGACAACTAGTTTTTGCCTCCAGAGATTTTCGCCGCTTCTCCTCACTCTGCCGCCTCTTCTGCACACTCTCTCCGTATGCCTCCCCTGAACATTGGCAGTCTCTGCAGGATGGGCGTGCGCCCAGATAAGAGCCCGAACGCGTAGTTGCGTAATAGGCCGACACGGGATGCGGGCCGGCGGCGAGTCTGCGCTGCGCCCGCCACTCGCCCATTCTTTCCCGTGCCAGTCCCGATCCCAGGCAGTGCTAACACGTTTACTCTCTCGCCTTAATGGGTTCCCTCCAAGCGGGCCGCGCACTGGAAAGGGGGTCGCCCACTTGGGGAGGGGGTGCGACGAGAGAGCTCGCGCAGTGAAGCCAAAATGACTGCGCGCGCGAGAGGCACAAATAGTCTGCCTGGAGCCCGTCAAGCCGCCGCCAGCTAGTAGTGTGGCGGTGGCGGCGGCGGCGGCGCTTGGGCGACACACACAGCAGAGCAGAGCACAGCACAACAACAAATGGAAATTGTGTGAAGGTCATACGCTGGCTTGCAAACAAATGGGGGAAGCAGCGCCGGGCACGCCTGCGCCTGCGCTAGCCAAGCTATTGGCTAGCGAATTGTTCAATTTTGGCCCCCAGCCATAGCAAGCTAGTGCTTTTATCCTATGAAGTGCAGTGCCGGTGGGGTAATCTGGCTGCCCTGTGCACTGCTATATCAGTGAGAATGGGGGTCGCCATTGGGAGGCTGAGCGAGAGTTTTCTTGGCGTTCTTTCTAGATTTGGGGGCAAAATTCCTAGCCCAATGGACTCCCAGTGCTGCCGTTTCTAGTGCTGCTGCTGCTGCTGCACGTCGTATAGTGGTGAACGCAAGCAGCGGCAAGTTGTGCGAGTCAATGCAAGTGAGCGTGTGCGAGTGTGTGTTGCGCGCGCGAGGGAGGAGAAACGCGCCGAGCCGAGCGAATTTTGGTTCATTCGCCCTGTGTTTTCTCTCCTTTTTGCCGCCTTACTATTTGCTTGCCTCTGTGTGACTGTGTGACTGCGTGCTCTGCTAGTGAATTGTACGAAGAACGCATAGGCGGCCGCCTCTTTCTCTCTCTCTCTCTCTCTCTCTCTGTCTGCCTACGGCCATCCAGATCCAGAGTTAGAGGGATAGGATAGAGAGAATCGTCGTCGTCTGATATAATCTACGCCTACAACTACTGCTATCATAGCCGACAACAACAGTTATCATAATAGCCACCAGAAGCCAAATTTAGCCAGCCTACAGATATATATTCTATACACTAACTTAGTCTAGCCAACGTTGTGTAGTTACTCTAAGCACCCTGTATAACGACCAACAGCACGTCGGTGCTCACTCTCGTTCACCCGAACCGATACCAAGAGAACTCGAACGTGATGGCAAGGCCCAAGAGAAAGTAGTTGTGGCGTTGATTGGTTTGTAGCTGCAAGCAAATTCCACACCGATGCATGTGTTTTGTTTAGTGGCCAATTAGAGCTACTACTAGCTTATACACTTTCGGGTGGTTAAGATGCTGAATGACAGAGGTGCGGCAAAATGTGAACTGAACTCCTCCATAATATCCCTCATCGAAGCTCAATAACATTGCTGAATAGCGGCTTGAGAACACATGACAGAATGACCAGAGAGAGATGGCAAGTAGGCAAGATCAACTTGTGAAAGTGAGATTTTAACCAGTAGTGAGCGTTTAGCTACCTGTGTCAAGCTTAACAACTTACAGGAACTATGTCAGTATTATCAGTAACCGTTTAATGATATTAGATATCATCTATTACTCAAGTAATTAATCAAGAAGGAAACAAAAGTATTTCATCAATTTACGAAGCTCCATTCCTGTAAACTTTCACTACGTTTCAGGCCTTTCACACATCAGTTGTATTTATCTTCCGATAACCGATATAAATATATACACATATGCTTATTAGGCGTATCAGTCATATATTTATTGATGTCGCTAACTCATTGATCGGTTTAGGAACCAGCCGATGATAAATCATCATCATATTGCCATCGTGTCTTGAAAGAACAGTGAAACAAAAAGGAGTGAGAATACCATCGTGACCATTACTGGAAAACATTCATTGTGTCACCTAATGTTTTTAATAAGCGTGCCTCTATGATAGTGAACTAGGTTCGTGTAATTGATCGCGCTCATTGCCCACTCAAGCAACTACTTGATTCAAGATCGCATTCACGCACGCAAGACAACATTCAGACCAAATCGTTGATCATCAAGTTTGTTTGTTTTATCCAGCCATAGTCTTTTCTTAAGACAAAAGTTACTGACTCTTTGTCATCCTCTGAGTATAAACATTATACGAGAGATTGAGTGAGAAGAAAAGAAAGGACCCTGCGAAACTGTCTCAGAGATATCAAGAAGTGCAAGAGACGCACATCAAGGGAAAAATCGATTATTTAGCGACCGCGAAACAAGCGTTTAAGTGAGATTGTTTATTTATACCGGAGGGAATTTTCCTGATGATGGACACGAAAGATTGCCCTATTGAGGAGTTGTGTCCCGTGTGTGGTGACAAAGTTAGGTAAGTAGATTCCTCTCTGTCCATTTGAATTGATTCACGCTCAGACGTCCACCGACTCTTTTCCGGCTTCTTCGATTACACCACCGAAATATCTGACTCTTTTTTGCTCCTTGCGCCAAAACAACATTTTCAGTGGTTATCACTATGGTCTCTTAACTTGTGAGAGTTGCAAGGGATTTTTCAAGAGAACTGTACAGAATAAAAAAGTTTACTCATGTGTTGCGGATAGGAGCTGTCACATCGATAAACCTCAACGGAAAAGGTGCCCATACTGCCGGTTTCAAAAATGTCTTGACGTTGGTATGAAACTTGAGGCAGTTCGGGCCGATCGAATGCGTGGTGGCCGCAACAAGTTTGGTCCTATGTATAAACGTGACCGCGCGAAGAGGATGCAGATCATGCGAAGCATCAGTGCGAACACAAACAACAACAATCCAAACCAGATCAATAATAATAACATGAGCACCCAAACCCTAGGCTCTATTCAAGCTCAGATCCACCTACAACAGCAGCAACATTTGGGGGGCCAATTGCACGCGCCTCAGCAGCAGCTAGGCTCTAATGGCTTGATTAGTAATTTAGCTTTGGGCGTCGCAGCTGCGGCTGGTGGTCAGCTTGGGTTACAACTTGATCAACACCAGCACGTTAATAGCTCTGGTTTGCATCCGCAGCAACAGATGCATCAGACTTCTGATGGTCGATCGCAGCCCCAATTTGCTGCACATCTACATCAGCTCCATTTGCATCACTTGAATACGAACCAGTCGGGCCAGAATAACAATTCTGGCCAACAGCTGTCAAGCCAATCTGATGTTGGTCTGCTAGGTTCGGCTTCGCACTCTTCTGTTAAACTGGACTCGTTCGAACCAAGCCAATTGCAACAATTGCATCACAATCAGCACCATCATCAGCAGCTCCAAATGATGGAGTCTGAACAGCTTAGTAGGGCCGGCGGAAGTTCTCATACACATCTTCTTCTAGCCGCAACTCAAGGCAACCATCATCCCCACCTGAATAACAGCAATCACAACCACCATTTGACAGCGCTAAGCAGTTGTCACCAACTCGTTGGAAGCCAATTGGGTGCATCACTCATAGCTGCCGGTGCTGCATCGCCACAAAGCGCCAGCAGTGCTGGTTCGCCGCCCAACTCTGCCACTGTTTCATCCTCAACCCTGATTGGAAGCCTCTCTTCAGGGCACAACACTTCCTCCTCATCCTCAACTTCATCCTCCTCATCGCTTACAACATCTCCAAGTTCAATTGTAGCCCTCATAACAAATAACAGCACGGACACCTCGTCGTCCTCGTCATCGGCATCATCATGTTCAATAACGACTCGTCAAAACTCAACGGCTATTCCACCGCAGACAAGCATACAAACAGCAGATTCTCCACCGCATCAACATCTCAGTAATCATCTACAGCAGCCTCAGCAGCAACAACAACCCCAACAGCAGCAACAGCAAAATCAACTAGATATAAACCAGAACGAACTGCCCCTCTTCCTGCGCCAGTTAAAATCATTCATTCAGGATGATAAGGTCTGGCAATCGCAGCTATTTGAATTGCTCAATACCAACACATATAATCAATGTGAAGTGGACCTATTTGAACTGATGTGCAGCGTTATTGAGCGATCTTTATTCGCCCAAGTGGATTGGGCTAGGAACAGCATATTTTTCAGGGACCTGAAGGTGCGTATCATTATCAAAATCTCCAATCAAGCGCTCGAGTTCTAACCCTATTTCCTTTAGATACTGAGTGATCGTTCTTATCTCTGGCATGTTACAGACTGTCTACTTTGTGGCTCTATTCCACGTGTTGTGACGGCGGAGCTTGTCTCCATCCTAAAGCTCACGCTTAGTCGCAATGATGATGTTCCGTTATTTTCTCTGTCTCTCTGCTGGGTTCGTAACCCCCGGAATATAGCATAATCCCGCTTCTAATCATTGTTGTTCACTATCGTGTACTTCAATGACGCTTGCGCTATTGAAAGGATATGACATGTTTATCCTAGACACGAGTACGCTTTCGTATCCATTTACACGATTACTATCGTCGTAATTGCACGCATTACGATGACAGAACAAGCGAGGGGAACACGAGTCTCGTTTGTTGGAATTTTGTGTGCCCTATTTAGAGAAGCCTCTAAGCGGGCTCGGAACACTAGGCAAGCATATACTTCATTAGTGCTCACAGCGCAACCCAATTTAAGTTGTTTCGTTGAAATCAATCGAGGCCAAACGTTAACAATTAGCAACATTCATCATCGAGTTCTGAGCCTTCTCTTAGATGACGATTAACGAGGTCAACGACGACACCGCATGGTAAACTTTTTTCGTCAACATCTTGCCACGTTTTCAAGCGCAACAGTTATCGTGGTTGCTTTGTTGTTGACATCGTCAGCCTCAAAACTCTATCTAGCGTTGTCGTACAAGACAGAGGGGGTACTATCTCCAAGGTGCTCTAATTTAGCGGCCGTAATCCTATGGGCGAGTATCTCTCCGCAGCTGTTATGTAACATGCGTGCGCGTGCGAGTGAATGAGTGCGAGAGCGAGCGAGCGAGCAAGCGAATGAGAGGAGGAGCGCAATTGCGCGTAAATATACTCCCTCTCTTTTGCTCTCCCCCTAATCGAGCTCACAGTCTAGTGAAGCCAAAATAGCAAGCAACTATATCGAGATTGTCGAGCCTGCTTACTAAGAGCGCACTGATAAGAGTGAACGTATGTAGAGGACTCGCTCTTATCCCGAGCACCTTGACCGCGATTCAAGCGCAGGATAGAAATAAGCAAGTCATTTCTTTCATAAGCGTGCACACATACACGAGAGGGAAAGTTAACGAAAGTGAAAGTGAATTCTAGTGGCTATCCAAGCGACGCTATTTTCTTTCTCTTTTTCTTTTTCGTTCTTTTAGCTGTGTGCACTTTTAGTGTCCAAACCACTTCCAGCTGGCTCTAAAGCGAGCTGGCCTATCTGCTACTGGTAGTAGTGTAAGCTCGCCACCTCATGCTGGCTAGCTGACTAGCCAGCACGCTAGCATACACTTGTTGCTAGTGAAAAGTATTTTCTCTTTTTTTACCTTATAGATGGATTGCTGTGCAATTCTCACACAGTCGTTGCTATTGTCAGTACTACTATTTTCACTGCCATCCTTGCACAACTTTAATAGTTCTAATGCTTTTTTTTAGCTTGTTGCTTGAGTGTGTGGCCAAAATAGTGGCCAACAGCATGGTGTTGGTGCTGGCTGCGTTACCAAGGTAGAGAGAGGAGCTCAGAATCTACTGCGTGTTCGCGCGGCCGCTCGCTCGCTAGCCACTGGCACGCGTGGCAGCTGTAGTCTAATGGCTCTGATAGGTCTGAAACTGGTTTTTTTCAAGCATAATTGGCGAGCACAGTCTAAACAATACCAGTCAAATGGTCCTCTCTTGCTGTTTCGCACGTTCTACAACTACCACCACCACCACCACCACTGCTCTCTACTACTACTACTACTGGCCTTACAGCCCAAAGTAGAGACTATGGTAAAAAGAAAAGTTTAGCTTTCCAATGAGTGGCCGGCGAAGCTGCCACCTATGGCAGCACACACACTGGTCTCTTACAGCTGGTGGGTCTTTAGTATAGTTGCCGTAGTTTCTATTATTATTTCATTAGTTTGTTCCTACCCTTTTGATCGTTTGTCATTACATAACATTGGTGGAGATCACACGAGCTAAATGCGAAGTGTGTTTAAAAAAAGCCTCAACTCAACGCGACGATGGTGCTAGCTGCGAATTGCTCGGACGAACTTCGAATATTTCCCAGAGAGTGGGTTTGTTTAAAGACTCCGTTCTCCCTCTTTTCTCTACTTGTTGATTTTGTTGTTACTGCTCTTGTAATGCCTGTTTCTCCTCAGATCTCTCTTATCACTTTAGAGATTAACTTAGAGTGTATGTGAATAGCGTTCGACAATGTTTGACTTCTTTTCCATGATTGATTTTTCCTCCTCGATTCAAGTGGGATAAATTCCTTTCTAGATGGTGAAATTTATTACCGGCCAATACAATTGAGATCAGCCTGAGCTTTTCCTCGCTGATACGATGTAATAACACTGCCGCCGGAATGAGGAAGTGCGGCTCGGTCCCTTGCGATTCCCGTCCTAACCAATTCTATGGTTGTGATGGAGCCTCCTTGACACTAGTTTACTGCCACCGGAAGATTCTTACTCCTCTCTCGATGCTTGCCTGATGGCTCCGAACTTATCTGGTTAAATTCAGAATTAGATCATAATCCTCTAACTTGACTTGTTGATTCCCAATTATATCATCTATGGCACAAAAAACAACAGGTTGACGATCAGATGAATTTGCTGCAACATTCCTGGTCCGACATTCTTTTGCTTGACCATATTCACCAGCGAATGCACAATAATCTAGTTGACGATATGCAACTGCCCAATGGACAACGTTTCGACCTATTAACTCTGGCACTCCTTGGGGCATCATCTGCTGCGGATCAATTACATGCACTCACTTTGAAACTAGCGGAATTGAAGTTCGATTCAATCGATTACACCTGCTTGAAATTCCTTCTACTCTTGAATCCAGGTAAGTTAGGCTCTTTTGACTTGCTATACGGTTCCCATAGCATAACTGAAGCAGAATCTGACATCAAATTCACTTGTAACTTCTTTACAGATGCTGGAGGTTTGAACAACTATGAACTGGTCAGCGAAGCATTCAACCAAATACAGCGAACTCTCTTGGAATTTTGTGTCAACTTTTATTCTCATGTACCGGTAAGTTTCATTCCGATCTTTGTCCCCCTTAGGTCTTAATAGTTTTGGTCTCATCATCAGCTAACAACTCTTGATAATATCCCAACTAAAAACAGGACAAATTCAATAGACTCATGGCACTACTACCGGATCTCAGGGCCATAGCAGTCCGTGGTGAAGATTTCCTTTACTTCAAACATCGAGCTGGATTGGCACCCTCAAAAACATTACTTATGGAAATGCTACACGCTAAGAGACGTGTCTAGATCTTGCTACCTCATAGTAGCTGGGAATTATGGTTGCTTGTTTTCATTTTAAATTAATTGGATTGATATTTCTATTGATTGAACGTTAGACTAGTTTGTAGATGAGCTGTGAAGAAACCGTTTCTTCTACAAGTAAACTCATCGATATTTAGCCCACAACTTCGATTCGATTGGTCATCATGATGCTTTTCGCTTGTTGATTGATCGATAGTTTGGGGACAGAGAGCGACATTATTGTCATTCATCGCTCTATAAATTGTATTTAAACTTATTCATAGAAGGACGTAGATCAAAGGTGGTGATGACGCTTATTTATTGATTACACAACACGATGCGATGATTAAATCACACGAGTCAGGAGTTGGATTATTTCTAGCCGGATGTGGCAATTGTTGTTATGGTGATATCTAAGTCATTGGCACAATGTTTATTATTGTTGTAATCATGACAGAGACACTGTCACAGGGCAGATCATACATTAAGGGAGATGATCATGTTGTTTTACGCTGCTATCGTTATATTGTGTTATGTCGGGTTTGGGCTTGGTGCAACAAAATTGCATCATTGCATTACGAAGTGTATTGCGAAGTGCATCGAAAAATTAATTATAACTTGCAAATCTCACTTGAGTATTATTATAACTTTCATTATAATCATTATGAAAGATCACAATGATTTTTACCATCTCTATCTTATCGCATCATTGATATTAGATTAGAAATTTTCAAGAGCAGGCATATGTGTGAGTGCCTAGGAGTGTAATCTTCTTCTTCTTAAGCACAATACGTCATATTTGAACCAGTATTCCTTAGGCTCAACAACTTTACAGCATCCCGTGTTGGGCTAGAGCGACCCTCGTTTACGAACATTGACTCTTCATGATCAACATGCAAAATACCAAAATCACAGAGTAGCGTCGCAGGATTTGGGAAACCTTCTTAGTAACTTCCTCTTCAAATATAAAAGATGACTTAGTTCGAAGGTGGAAACACTCTCACATGCTCTAATTACAGTAGAAGTTCACACGAAACAGGTGGCCTTGTCTTAGGATGGAGCAAGTATATGTTATTTGACGTAATCAACATCAAAAGATGGTGTGAGATCTATTACAATTCTGTTAAGTTATCTGAATTTGCCCTTTTTCTTTGCGATCAACTGGATGGCAAATCTGAAACGTTCAGCGGATGGTCTCCATATGTAAAAGTTAATCTTGGTTACTTTAGTATCTCTCATTGGTTTTATTTGAGACACTCAGAGCCCACATACACAATCCTCAGATCGTACTACAAAAGTGAGCTCAAATAGATAAGACATAGACACTTAGGCAAATGTTAATTGAAAAAGAAAGGACAAATTTCAGGGATTTTTGCAAATTGATCTGTCAAACTGCATCTTAATTTGCGTTTAGTGAGACCTACGGGCTGAGTTGCTAGTGCACTTGGCTCTCAACTCGCCGACTTTCGGCAGATCAAACATCGGTTTCATCATGCTAAGACATTCCGAACTGATGAATCAGAGTTATTCCTGATTGCGATTGAGCTTTGATCTACTGGACGTTCTCTCGGCCCATGAATTGCACTCGATACTCGAGACTCAGAACCTAGACTGCCGAACATTGGACCATCAAGTGTTATATCTAAAAAAACAGGTTATGCTCCTTAGAGGTAATTTTACAACTGGGTGATTGTATTCAGTACCCTCGACGAGACCCTTCTTATTATTACAAATTGAGGGCAGCTTCCAATCCGTATACAAATAGCTGAAACAAACAAAAAAATAGTTCAACTAGAAGTTGCAGAGCCTCTCCCAAAGAAGAAAACCTAAATAATAATCATTATATCAAAAATTTACTATACACCAAGTTATAATCGCGTAGATATGGAAAGAAGAACAGGAAGTGGTAAAAGACGAAAATTCTAAATTAAATCAATTTAATGCAACGGATTACCGCTCACTAAGTTATCGCTCTTTCATTTCGGCTAAAAGTAGTCGATCGTGTCGTTTGATTACCATCATAGTTTATAACAAAGGGGAGATTATTTTGGCATTTGTTGGATTGCACCTTTTGTTTCCCTGATTGATTGCTGCGTTGGGGTTTCTCCTCCAAGTGACTCTTTCTTCTTGTCTTTCCTGACCCATTTATGAGCTCTCTGTCTCTTCTACTATTTGACAATAATGTTAAGAATATTATGAAATTTGATATGATCATAGTTGTCAGAAGAATAGCCATGCAACAAAATAGTGTTATAAGCTTTGGAAACTTCCAAATATCACATTCACCAATAGGATCTCGGCTGGCTCTCTGGCTACTTCCTTGTGCCGCCCTGGGAGGCTGCCCATTCTGGTCCTTCCACCTATCCTCCACATTTGACCCACTAACGGATAACAATCGCTCGCCCTTTTTTTTCCGCTGCCTTTGGGGAGTATCACAATCGGTGCACAAAATTGTACAATTCAGTGGAATTACCATATCTTGAGGTGATAATCTGTTCTTATCAACTCTTATCACAAGTAGAGTGAATAACACTAACAATTGATAATCATTCTTGCCGAGGAAGTGTTTCTTTGCCAAAGGTCCACAGTATTTATGCGAGGCTGAATCCTGACGCCCGAATCTGGTGTCTAAGAGTGCGGGATTGTAAGAGAATGTTATATTGAACTCTTGGTCACCGTTTCCCTCTAAATAACAAGTGCCTCTGTCCGGAAATTGTTGGATGCCTGGTATCAGATCGGGTTCATGTGGATGCGCGGAGGCTCGGATGAATCCATAAAATGGACGATTTGTTCTCAGGTTTATACTCATGGACTGCTCTTTGGGGAGACACGCACGAGAGATGAGGAAATCGTGGTTAATCAAAAGTGAGAAATTCTGATGGGATTCAACATTTCTTGGATTACTTAATTCCGATAGTCTGTCTTCTTCCCCGCTTGGTGCTTGGTATAGGCTGACATGAGTTTCCGGATTTGGCGCTGTTTGTGGAGTTCTGTTTGACGTTGGAACTCTACTGGGCTTCGTGATCAGCTCCGAGGCTGATCCAGATATCCATTTTCTGTCACTGTTCGGTCTCTTTGTTGGTCTGAACCAATTCACCAGTGTTTCAACTTCTTGCCGTGAGTCATCACCTGTCGCTTGATTGGTTGAAATCAATGATAAAAAGAGTAGTGGAACGATTGCTAGAGAAAGGTTCCAGGGTTGATTTGGAGACATGTTGAAGAGTCAGAATAAACTATACCAATCATTCTGAGATGTGTTCTTTTCCGTCGCCATTTGGATCTGGAATAGAGATCTAATAAGTGAAAGAGAAAAGTCGAACCAAAATCATTAGCGCATCGTCCAAGATCTTGTGCGCAACTCGTCCATTGCGGGGCAGGTGTTTTGTGCTCATACCAGTGTCCTTGGCTCAGAACCAGCCGCCGGCCAGATGTAATTTGTAATTCTGCTGAGCCCTTTGGGTGAGCACCAGTTGCTCTCGCCATGAAGAGACAATTATTCACAGATTATTGCGACTTTATGGGCGAACAATATAGTTCACACCTGCTCATTGCATTCGGACTATGGTAGTTGTGTGGAGCGTGTATCAGAATGGATCCAAGGGCGAGCTAATTCTCAGCGGTAAATCCATAGACCGAGCGAGAGCGCAAATCTCGCCATCACTGAATCTCCGTCAGGAGTTGCTCAGATCCCAACGTGCTGGGGTTTGAACTGTGATAGAGGCCGAGAATTAGGCTAGATGCAAACAGTCAGTCGGAGCGAAGACTTGACTGTTAATTCATTGCCTATGTAGGCACCATGATTGCGAAACTCGACCACAGTTGAACTCATAAACCACTTGCACCAATATGGTTGATGATGGTGGACGCCGGAAGGGACGGAACAGGCGAGAGTTTCACTCGAGGAAGTGAGAGTGAGACAGATGTAATCAGCAAAGCGACTGAACACTGCACAGAATCACACCTACAATGTGGATGAAGATGTCCGAATCAGGTAAGCGTCGAGTCGATTTCCGCTTGTGGAGGCATAGGATCGATGAGGAGAACTTGCTCGTTCATCTCGCATGAAAACAATAGATGATAGCTTGATAACATATTGCACCGCGACTCTGTCGGCTACACACAATTGCTTATGGGGACTGCACCGCAACTCATGAACAAAAACGGGCGTAACTGGTCACTCATCCACTTGCCCTCTCGATTGCCCTAGAAACCCCTAGATTAGTTAGATCTAAGCTAGTGAGATCTTGAAGCAATCGAGGCTTTCCAAGATGTCAATCAGACTCTGCTTGTATGAAACAAGCGCATCAAAAGGCTTGGTTAGGATGCCTAACTGTTGCTGCATGCCTTGCTTCGACGATTCTCGCGACAGGAGTTCACGTAAATTTTCACTTCTGGAGAGATAGCGCCTCAGTTAAACACAGACATGGGTCTGGGTTCTGCCTGGGCACATGTGCAGGTCTGAAATTATTTTCAGATAAGCAAACAAACTGGCCATCCCACTGGTAGATACTGGACTGAGGAGCAAAGTGACCCCTCCAATGATCACTCGACATCAGGCGTCTGGGTGCCATTGAGGCTGTATTTATCACAGTTTGCCTATTTATCATGCTTCATCAAGTATTAGTGACAATATGTGACTCGTGTGTGAATTTCTTGTTGCTGGCTACACTAGAACTGGCCAGAGCTATGATGCAATATTTGCGCGAGCTAGCTCACTTAGCGGCGGGTGTGCAAAAAGTCCGCCTCGAGCGACGGGGCAACCTTTTGCCATAGAGACATGCAAGTGCGGCCACATATGCACTGTAACGAGACCAGTTGATAACGGTATTAGTAGAACCTCTGGCTACTCCAGAGAGTGCACCAGATGGGCTGGACTGAAAACAAAGGGGCCTACTTGAGGACCAAGCGAGTGCAATGAGAACATTTGTCACAATGCATGCAGTATACATGGACTATTGCGCATCATTGGTCAAAAGTTGCTGCCTCTCGGATCACTGGTTCATCATCTAGGGGCCCCTTTAGCTAATTATGTGTATGAATTTTGAAAGTATGCTTCTAGTTGTGTGAGATAAAAACATTTGCGCACACTAGTTGTACAATTGATGGACTATGGTTTGATGATTGTATTTTTTTCCGTTCAGCTCGTATTCGTGCACCAGGGGCCCCAAAGCATCTGCCCATTTCGCACTCTTGTGGATGCATTATTGATCCAAGAAGCACAAACAGGCTAACAATCAGTAGTGCTACTATAGTGTCATAAATGTGCAAAGTCCTATTGAGCTCACACGACTGGTTAGCCCGGGGTGCGACCAGACAAAATCTGAGCAAATCGTCAACAAAGGTCCCGGAATCAGAATAGCCCCATTCAATGTGAGATCAATTTGGGATACAAATACTCATGCTAGGCCACTGAATTTTCTGCACAAGCTACAATAATGCATTCAAAGGCTGCTGGTAGCACAAACAACTCGATTATGGCTTTGCTTGCTCCACCACAGGCCCCACTAGCTATTGAGGCCCCGCAGTCTGGGGCCCACAAGGGTCAACATTGCAGCCTTTGCAAGACGGCGCTCTTTAGCTTGCATATTGGTGGCTCAGTTGTCACAGTTTGCATTCTCTACCACATGTCAATTGTCCATTCTGGTACAATTTAGAAAAATGACAAATATCTCTCCAGTTTCACAATGAAACATGTTAGCTGGCTAATCTTTTGCGTGCAACAATATAATCGTCTACAAAGTGCATGACAAATCGCAGAAGCAAAATACCACCTCTACTTTCTCCATAATGGAGCTCAACTTTCAAACTTCGAGCCCCACTGGGGGCCTCGCAGAAAGCGTTATGATGTAGCCGACTGCGTACTTGTATAGTGTATGTATTTTGCAACATGTTGATATGATCATTTTTTGCCTAGCTCAATTGGTCGCGAAGATAATGATGCTTGATTATTAAGGTGTCAAAATCGTCTCAGAATTTGAAGCGAAGACTCTCTGCAAATGCAATGGCAGAATAGCGCACGATAGCAAGAGTGCGCTAGCGCGCAAGAGCGGGCCCGTGCAGGGTACGCAGGCTCCAATTTGTGTCTCTCCCGAGGTTTCTAGCCTCATAAGAAGATGTCCAGCCTGCTCCTGGTATGCATTTGATACAGTCCATAGGCTCATCTGGTTACAACAACCAGCCTTCTTGCCGCAAAGTGGGGAACTGTAAAAAGCGTCCGATGTACTGCAGCCATCCTCTTGACAGCTACCATATAGCAGCCGTCCAGCCGCCTTCTTCCCTCCAGCTATCCATCCAATTAGCACACTCTAAGCTTTGCCTTGTCTCTCTGATTAATCAATAGGTGAGCTCATAGCTACAATTGGCCTCATAGGAGTGCCAGATTCCCGCAAATGCCATCCATTGCACGATCATCATCACTGCCTCGGCCCACTGATGCCCACCCATCTTCTCACCCATATATACACAAGTAGCCGCTCCAATGGCGCAAAAAGGCTCACTATGGCCTCGCGTATGATCCAAGTCATCAGCTCATGCTCATTATAGCTCAGAGGAAGATTCTAAACTACGCAGATGCTGCACCCTAATAGCTTGTCATCATGTATGCTAATGCTCGTTCTAGTTGTCACAGGCCTGTGTTTTAATGCTCTGCGATCCTAATTTAATTGCAGAGCGTCTCATGGTAGTCAGGTCTTATGTGTCGATCGATAGCTTTCAATAAAGAGAGTCGAAAGGGTTGCTGATGCTGCCGGCTGTCTGTCTCTAAGTCTCTTGAGCACGACAATCAGTCGCCAATGAGAGCCTGAAACTTAGGTTCTAGTCAAATATATCAAAGAAACCCTCGGAAATGGTGTCAAGTTGTTTGAATCAACTGAAACTATGCACGTTCGAGAGTACATTGTAGATGTATTGTGAGTGGCCCAACCTACGACCAACTGTTTCATTTTTGACAATGTTTGCTGCATCTCCGAAAAGCTCAGCATTCCACGGGATGATCGCTTGCATGTTTATTCAGCGCGTTGGTGTACAGTATCTTCAACGATTAGATGCTGAGATTGTTTGCCATGCCTTGAAGCTGATGTCGACATCTAGATGACGACTGCGTCCCCATGTTTACAGCATTCAATAAGCAGGTATTCTAGTGGACATGGCGATTGCTGGGCAGAACACCGGTTCGATCGTTGACAAAGCTATGCCATCGCCTAACAGTAGTAGCCGATTTTCCTTTTTGGTGAGTCCCGAGATGCACTATCAGCAGCTTTGATTAGATTTCCATCGGAACGAAGTTGAAGCTGACACAGCGGTGCCATTTGCGGGCCTGCTCCATGGACCTTCTCTCTGTGTTTGGTGTGATTCTCTTTATCCTGATAAGTGCCCTTGTTTCGCTCGAATCCATTGGCAAGCGGAGTTCTGTAGCTATTTTGTATTGAGGAATCAATCAATTGATTATTCTCACCATTGAATTGATAGTTTTTCAATTCAGAGAAAACTTCGGCAAAGAACGAAGGCTCAGCATTGATGCGCAACATGTGTCCGCTTAACAAGTTGATAATGTACAGTGTTCTATCCCAGAAATTTTCGTGACTGTCCTGTTCAGTGAGAAAGGGCTGCAGTGGATAGGAGATCTCGTTTCCCATGTAGGCGTAGGACAAATAGAGAGAGGTCATCACAACGGCCCTTAGTTCGAGCTCGTTCTGGATGTCTTCGTTGACCAATTCTCTAAGCATCATATAGAGGAAGACAATGTTGGCTGGATTTATGAAGGCTATCTCCTGCCAGCCCTGAACCAAGAGTGTCCTATCAACACCATGCAACCAATTGACTGCCTGGGAGGCGCGAAAATTTTTCAACTTGCAGCATCTGATCTGCAGGAACTCGCTAAGGCACCGCATCAGCTCAGATGTTGAGGCTTGCAACACAATGCGCTGCTTGTGTGGCACCATTTCCTGAGACTTGACCAGATCAGGTGTTCTCAGTTTGCTCACTTGTTGTGGCCTCTTGCTTGAGGTTAATTGTTGTTCGTTGCTGCATGGGATGACTCGAAGATCTGGCCCCTCAATTGGGGTGCCGCCGAGCGTGCTTGAGGGTCCTTTCGAGGAGTGATTGGAGCGCGAGATGGCATACGATTGAGCGGTTGGATCGTGGTTGTGCTTTTCGTTCCGGCGATCGTCTAGCGACCCCTCGGCCAATCCATTCTCCAACGAGGATAACTTGCGGCTCTGCTCCAGTTGGGCACTTCGACTAGTGCAGATATCCGACTGTTGCGTGGCCTCCTCCTGCCGGTGCAGTTGTCTCAGTTGCAAGTAGCCAATCGACTTCGACTGTCTCATTGCGGGCACCCAGGCGTTATCCAAGTGATGCTGACCTCTTGCTGGCTGTGGACTGCCTCTCAGATCTCGCGCAAATAGTCTGCTGTTCATTTTCACCACCGTCTCCTCGTCCTCAGTCTCGATGGTGGACTTGAGGCCGAGACTCCTGTTGGTGATCAATCCTTTCGAATGTTGTGCGTTGTTACTGATCGTTGTTTCATTGAAGGCGCTTTGGGATTTGCTAAAATGGCCAGAATTGTGGCCATTCTGCGCTGATAAATCTGGAAATAAACTATAGAATGTCTCCACACCACTTTGGCGTTCGTTTCGGGCCGCGTTAAACGGGCAAAGCTCGCCGGTCGAGCTTGCAGGCTGGTATGTGGCTGGCACGCTTCCTGGAGTGCTCCCAACCAAGTCAGCATTTGACCAATCGATTGGGTGCTGCGTTCCAGTGTTCGGAAACGACAGACGATGACTGTGCAGCTGTGCTCGAGAAGAGTTAACCAATGGATCGTCACTAACTCCCTGAGATTGGCTTAGATTATCATGAAACTCTTGGCCACCTGTTTCGTCGGCTCCCATTGACAGTCGCCTGGTAAGTAGATGTTTGTGGAAAATTTCTCGAATGTTATCTCTATCACTTGCTCCAGATTGGTCGCCATTCCTCGACCGCATCTGGTCCGTATCCCTGTGAATGGTTATTGCATTCCAATCGTTTCGAGAGTTATTCTGCTTGCTCGCGCCGAAGTTAATCGTTGTACGACTGCGGGGAACTGCCGTCCTCCTTTGTCGACCACCACCGTTGGTGATGGTGTTCCTCTCACGGAATTGGTCCCACTGATTTGTCGGCTGGCCATAGTAATAGTTCTGCCTGGGGGTGCGAACAAATGGGGTGCCAGTCTCGTCGAGCATCCAGTAACTGCCCGCGGGAGCCACAAGTTCTCGCGCCTCATCAGCTTGCTCTCTTCTTGCCTCTTGTTGCATGAAGTTCAACCTGGTTTGGCGCGCCACTTCTCTCGGCGACCAAGGCGGACTTGGCTGGTTGAGCAACATCTTCCCATTGGTCGCTCTCTGATACACATTTTCGCCGGCCCCACTCGGCTCGAACAATCCACCGGTGGAATGCAGCTCGTCAGTTTGGAGTGCTCCCTCTGTCTTCGTCCGATGCCGCTGGTAAAGTCTACTCCTGGAACTCCTGGTGGAGCTTGGGCTGGAGCAGGTAGGTGGATTCAGCGAGATCGCAGGAAGTGTTTTGGGACACTCGTCGTCATCTTCCGCGTCTGCATCGTCGTCCAGCTGGAAGGAGGAGGCCGACGAGTGGGAGTTTGTGTTGGAGGAGGAGCTCAAGTATTGGGCGGCGTGCAGAGCGTTGGGTGCCCGCAACTTGGGCGAGCCCACCTCGAACAGGTCGTACTCGTCCTCTTCGTCCAGCGTGATGGAGCTGCCCGACGGCGAGCCGGAAGCTGATCCGGACGAGACGGCGGACAGATTGTTGTCGTTGTTGTGCTCCAAGTGGCTTGCTGCTTGCCGGGCCGCATCATCGGCCAGATCCTCTCGGATGATTTGTGCGAAGTTTATCACATTGCTTCGAGGCAGTTTTGATCTGGTTCCATTGAGGTTGTTGAATCTCTTCGAAGATTCTTCCTCCTCTTCGTCGAGGCCTTGATTTTGGCCCGACTCTTCGCAGTGAACTTGCGAAGGGAAGTCCTCTTGTTGCGTTAGCCCATTAACTGGAATGCTAGTCTCGCCTCGTTCATGGCCTCTTGCTTCACCATTGGAATGTCTCTCCTGCATAATCGGGGAGTTAGCTGAGCTTTCTGACGTTGGGGAATGACTTATCAGGCGGAGTCGGTCGCGGAGTTGCAGCTTAGAGGGTCTCAGCTCGGCCAATCGGTTCTCATGTTGGCAGACAAAGTCGCTGCCAGCTGAGGAACCTGAGTGCCGATGCCGATCGGCCACCTCCAGGTTGACTCTATCACTTGTGTACGAGGCAGCTTGTCCATCTTCTATGGACAGAGCCCCAAAGGAGTTGCCACTTGGCGCCCTTATCCGCTCATCATCAAGCGTGTAGATGCTTGCTACTGGTCTTCTGGCACTTAAATCGCCGGTTCTTCTGAGGCGGCGAAACCTATTAATCCACTTGAGGAGCACTTTTGGCACTCGTTTGGCCAATCGTCTTCCGATGGCCTTGGTGAAACTTTTTATCCTCCTCGAGCCCCTCATGGCTAGCCTGCTGATGCCGGCGGCCGCCCGAGCCTCTGTGTTTATCTCGAGACCCAGCTCGTCCTGGTCTGGCGAGCTGACATAGTGCAATCCATCTGAGTGCTTCCTGACGTCGTAGTTCCGGGGTAGCCCTAGGGTGCTGGCGTGCCTCTCGAGGACCACATTACGTAGATCTCTGAGCTCGCTCTCATCGTATCGTTCCGCTTGCATTGCTGCCTCCAGTCGGCCAACATTTCGTGCTGTCATCTTGGGAAACCGGTGCGAACCGACTCCTGGAACCCTTGCTGTCTAAGTGGAGTTGATTTTGAGGCGAGCATAAACACACCAGCTCGACCACAATAGCAGGAGGAGGAGACCGACGCACCTGGACCGCTATATGCGTGCACGATTGGGCCTCAGTGTGCGTATGCTTCGAGGAAAACTTCTCCTCGAAGTACACACAGAACACGAGCGACGCGCAAGCTCCACTGCATCCTAAGGCACACATTGCATTGGGGCCCACTTGCGTTGGTTGGCCACCCACACAGAATGGAGCCCCTATGTTCGGCATGCCTTTGCACTCGCCAAGAGCGCGCGCTACTGCGCCCACTTGTCTGCACTGACTCCATCGGCCCTGCGGTATGGCTAAGAAGTAAAGGCTGCACCAAAGCACAGAGTGGCTATACAGCAGCTGTTCGATGTCGCATAAATCGGAAGCTTTTCGAAGGCTCACACGTCTGGAATCTAAATTGTCCTACAAACCAACTGCCTCACCAGGGATCTCGGCGTGGCATCGTGGTCATTTTGGAAATTTATTTGACTTTCCTTATTTGACTATAAGTTACAAAAATGTCATCCGGCCTGCGTATCGATTTTACTTGACTCACTCAAGTAGAACTTGTATGCTAGTTGAGCAACATGTGCTTATCGCTCATGCTCGAACGCTTTTACCCGATATTGTTCGGCTAACTTATGCATTTGACATATGAAACTTGCTTCACATGTTCTCTGTCCAATTGGCTAGGCCATAGTTGGAGATTTGATCAGTGTACCAAAATCCGTAAAGCCAAAAACGGGACGCCAAGGTGATCACGTTCTGGCTCAAATTGAAAAATCCATGCCACCTGAAGCGACATATGCAAATGAGATCACTCTGCACTCTACAACCAGGCAACTGTGACTACTAGAATACAATATATCTACCACATACAACCCTGCATTCCTAATGACAAGAAAGCTAGTGAAATTAAATTCCGTATTAGTTCCATGCAAGGAGTAGGTGCTCACATATGATCGAATGCGAGACCAAATTGATAGATCCATGATTTCTCGAAGGATTGTTTCGCCATACTTTTCTCAGAGTATGCAGAAAAAAGCTAGCTGTTGGATGATATTGGAATTCAGATAGAGAATGTAGAAAGATGCAGACTGAGAATTTTGTGATCTTGTCCCCATATGGCCCCGAACACGTTACCCCGGATGTTCTGGAGGCCGTTGGAGAGTGAGTAGGGTTTCGAGGGGATCCATTAATCCACTTGCAGAGTGTATGTGGAGATGATCTGAGAGGATGAATTGAAGAGAGGCCCCGGAGGAGATTTGGAGTCAAATGCTCATTTTAAACTGTATGAGCCTTGTTGATATTATCGATGAGAACTTGCTGCTTCGCGAACTACGAAGGTAGTCAGATGACTTCGTAGGGTGATCATCGCTTACAAGGAGAGCACATTTCACATGAGAACGCTCCCACAGTCTCAGGTGTCTCATCGTTTTGTGACCAGAGTGCACAACTCACTGAGTTCTCTGGGAATGGCCGACTTTTTTACAGATCCACGTTTTCTAAAATAACATCATCTACTAAAGATTGATTTCGATAAAAGTTGACCTTCTCATTCGCGTATTTTCTCGCGCCCTGTACTCGCTCATTATTCCTGTGGATCATGAGGATGGAGCACTAGACATGGATGTCGATCTTGGCAGCTAGGCTGGAGTAGAAGACGAGGAGGAAGACATCGATGATGAGGAATTGATATGATTGTCGAAAGAATTCCTGTCGCGAGAGGGGCCGGTACAGAGGCCGAGATCGAGCACACCAGATCCCATGGGAGAGATGGCTGGCGCTTGTAGTTGCAAAAAGTAGGCATCTTTCATTTCGTCTAAATCTAGAAACGTGGATTGCTGATGTATATATATATATATATATTCGTGCTCGGCAGAGTGAGCTGAGTTCATACGGGTGTGAGAGAAGTTAAAACTCGCGTCATGTAAAACAGACTCTACTTGTTAGTGCAAACATAATCAAATTTGAGGTGGAAAGTGAGGGGGCCCTATCCAGCAGCGGAGATTTCTTTGGGCCTAGGATTCGCACATGTCGAATGTATGATACACAACTATCGCACGAACTTTCGAACAACTCGGGAAAACGATAAACATTTTCCTGCCTGCTTGAAAGGCGCGCCCTAACGCACGCACACAAATCACCCATTGGCAGCCGAGGCCGTGGAGCCGCAGCGGCGCTGGCGTCGTCTTAGAGATGCCTAGTGTGTTAGTAAACAATGCCCCTGCATTAGACTCTGCGTCTGCTGTTCCTCGCTCGATTAACGTTGCTGCCTCAGACACAATTTCTTATGTCCGCCAGCATATCGACGCACCTCTAAATCTCATGGAAGAGAAAATAACCTAACCAGTTAATCATCAAAATTATCCCTACCATATTGCACTATATTTCTTTAACTCCGATTGTAAACCTAAACATTATGTCTCAGGAATCACCATGAATCTCATCATCGGAAATCTATGAGTTCCTTTCGTCACATCGTAGTTGTGCATGATCTTTTTATGCCGCATTAGTTAGCTTTAACCCCTGGTTGGTTGTTCTCAACAACTCCTCAAACATCCATCACTTGTAAACCGAGAATCTGAAAAATTCACACATAATGATTGGTTGTCAAATGAACTCACTCGATTGTGGCCTGGCTGCACAATTGGAACAGCAACAGCAGCAACATATTCAGGCACCACAATATGGCTATCATCCTGCCACACCAACCACGCCAATTTCACCTGTGTTTGGAGGAGCTATGTACAACAATCAAGATCAACAGCAACAACTACAGCCGATGCAGTCCTCCTATTTGGTGAGATCGAAATCTCTCAACGACATATCAAATGATTCTCAGATCCCAGCCTTCGCCTCAGATCGTTTCATAAATCTTCACCCAAATCAAGTAAGCGCTAACAACAACATCGTCAATGGGAACCCCTATCCAAATGGCAATCCAAATCTCTATGCGGGTGACAATACTCAGCAAGATGGTTTAATGAATCAGCATCAATTCCAAGTTAATAAGCATGCCCTACAGTCCCACCAACACAATCTCACACAAGTCGCCATATCATCGCAGTCTAGTGTGCCAATGGTTTCTCCATACAGCTATTTCGCCAATAGTCATCAGCAAGGTCAGCAGTTAACGCGAAATTTCAACGACAACCAGTGCAGTAATATTAACGATTCCAATGGCAAACCATTTGGTACCAACACCAACTCCTCAGTCAGCACGGCCATTATCGATCTCTGTAATCCCATGGTGGTCAATCTGAATGGTGTCACCGAGCAGATTGGAAACTTGCACCTTTAAACATTAGAATTATCTCACATATCATCAACTGCCCACCACACGCGTAGGGGGTACTTTTTTCATAACTCGCAGCACTAGCTTTGCATCTGAGGAAAAATTTGTCTTGAAGCCAAAAGTAAATTTTTCGACGACTTCTTATGCAATTTCCGGCCCTAAGATAGTTTCCAAAAACTTCGCTCGATGTCGGTATTTTTCGGATCACTCCCTGAAGAGACTCGATACATATGTTATTAAATGTTGACACAGACCGACGGTTTGACGAATCTATCTCATGAGGGATACTGTCACGCCCCAGAGGGACACTCGACGATTGGTAAATGCAGGCAAAAAGCAACCCTTCGCAGCATTCATCATAGTATGCACAAGTGCAATACTATATACCATAACATGGTTCATCCTTATGTTCATCGGCGCCCACATCTTCCTAGACCCAAGCACCACCTACTTCTTTGTGATGATACTCATGGCAAATATGTCTGTTTGTGCCATGATAGCGGTGGACTTCGTCTATGTTAGGCATCGCTTCACTCTCATTCGCCTAACAGTAGCGCTGTTCTACTCCGCCTCGGCTATGACCATGGCCGGCGCAATTGTGTGGGTGGCTTTGTATGGCATCGTAATTGATGAAACAACGAAACCCGATACGAGCCTGTTTGCGAGTCGTTCGGTAGGGCCATTGATTTGTTGGGCTTTTACCATCATTGCGGACGGACTACAACTAATTGGCCACTTTTACTATTGTTGAAGGATAAGGAAATCAATAGAATTCATCGATCACATTGTGGTGCCAACTCAATCGGACCACCACTATGAACGCATGTGATAGAAAATGTGTAGATGAAAAAACTGAATGTCAAGAGTTTCGCTTCCATACTAACACAGGTGTGCAAATGCTGGCATCTCAGTTCCTGCTGCTCGATATATCGGCCCCTATGGTGGTGGAGTATCATGATTCAACCATAGAAGCCTGTGGTTTAACGTAACTCATGTTAATTTATGTAAAGATATTGATATTGATGCACGCAAGCTGCTCTAATGGATGATAATTTCGATCTCTGAATCTCGATAGGGAAGATGAAACTTATCACCTGAGTACAACGAGTTTAACAATTTGATGTGATTTTCAATCTCAATAACGATCTTATGTAATCAAACGCTCCTCAAGCCGAAGTAAAGTTTCTCCATCATGTTTTTCAAGTAGCCTACCAGGTGAGGAGAGAAGGCTCGATCCAAGTTCTTTCGTAGGCTGTTGCGTTAGTTTAGAAGTAATCTAAACCGCATGCTACAATGTAAAAAATTGAATGGAAGCTAAAATGAAATCAAAGTCTCCCGAAAGTAATGAACAAGATAAAACGAGTTAGACAGAGCAAGAATCTGTGGTTGAATCTTCATGAATTGAGACTCTGAAGAAAACGAATAAACTGAGTGATACGGTCTGTCAAACCAATCAAGCACTCTATTCCTCCTTTCTCTTTGAACCTGACCGCTAACCTGACCAGAGAGCTAGAAAATGTGATCAGGGGTGCCGCTTTGCAAAACAACCCACTGGGGCCTCAATTTATTGATCAATTGCTTCGTGTCTATATACAATTGCATGAAAGGATTTTCCGGTCGGTTTATGTGGGAATGTGTGATTGAGTACAAGTGAACAATGATTATAGGTTTCTCCTGAACCCTTGGAATGAGCTCACTGTCCTTGAGGATGCGGCGGCCGTAGTCGCGACACTCTCTGTGGACGATTTCCTTTTGCTCGAGCTGCCTCCACCAGTTCCGCCTCCCTCGTCATCTTCAGCCCCTGAGCCACCAATGAGAGACTGGCCACTTATTGTGGAAACAGACTCACAAATTTGCTCAACCACCTCCATTATTTCGCTTGTGATCCTAGAAAATCCAACACTACCATCCTGTGATACAGAGGTGATCTTTTTACAATCCGTTATTGGACCGGCTATTTCGGCCGTTAATCTAGGCAACATTGCGAGAACCATTTCCAACTTGGCGGCATTGCCGAATTGCATAAAAGCTTGTGCTCTCTGTTTCAGAACCTCTGCATCGGCCTCCTTTTGTAATCTAATGACATTAGCACGCGCCTCAGCCAATCGAGTGATCCTATCAGCCTCTTTATCGGCCTCGGCCTTAGCCTTCTCCTCGTAGGCCCTGGCCAGATCCCGTTGCCTCTCACATTCATAATCGGCCTTCAATTCGACAGTGTTAGCTAATTCCAATTCTTTAAGTTCCTTTTTCTTCAGAATCAAATCAGCCTCTTTCTCTTTTTCCAATAGAACAACCTCAAGCTCTTCTTTGGCTATGAGCTTGTTCATTTCGGCTAATTGCATGTCGCCCGCTTTTTCCGATTTTGCCTGATTCTCATATTGCTGCTTCAGATACTTTGCCTGTGCAATTTCAAAATCAAGCCTCTTCAAGGCAACTGATTGTTCGTGCTCCAACTGTGCCAATTGTCTTTGGTGATCTGTGTCAAGATTTCTGATCACGGAGAACGATTTGGCTTGGGCTACCTCTTGTCTAGCCTCAGAACGGACGGCAACTGTTTTCTCCTGCCCAAGAGCATCAAGGTAACCCTCGTCGTCCGAAATATCTTGCACAGTATAGGAGACTAAAGTTAATCCCATATCGATTAGGTCTGTTTGAGCACTTTGTTGGACATTCTTTGAGAATTCATGCCGACTCTTGTATATATCCTCTATTCTCATGCTCGCAATCATTGATCTTTGGTGGCCGTCAAGTGTCGCCTTTGCAATATCCATTATCTCTTCCTCGCTCTTGTCTAAGAACATTTCACTCGCTGCTCTCAATGAGGCCAAATCTTTTCCCTGGATCTTTACCTGTGCAACCCCTTTCACAGTAACCGGAACACCGCCTTCTGAGTGAACTTTGGGCGATTCAACGTTGATGGTCATCGTGTTCAAGCTTATCCTCTGTATCCGATGGAACATTGGCCAAACGAACACTCGACCACCGGCTCTGATTGTAGGATTGGCATGACAGCAACCGGACACAATGATTGCCTCATTTGGGCCACAGGTAACAAAACGGGGCATCTTGGATGTTTCTCTTCTCTCGTTACTCTATGTATAAATAAATCTTTTTTCTGCTTGTTTCATGTATAAAAAATAAGACTCTATCCCTAGGCGATTTATGGATATGCATTTATGAGTGCGTATATGTATAATTGTAAATGTTTCTCTTTATGCTTGGTAGTTATAAAAATTATGCTATAGTAATCTTTCAATCTCTGATTATGAGAGTTATCTTTGTATCTTGTCTTAGACGATAATTTCTGCATGACTTTCACGGGTTATTTACTCGAGGAGGCTCTTTTTGGAAGATGCATAATATTCCAGGACGGAAGGATGTTATAATCCCCATGGCCAGTTGCATCAAAATAGCCAAGTAATAGTAATGACAATTCGAAGGAAGGCTTCTCATGAACTGGCCATCGTAAATTGATTTCCAGTATTTAATTCCGGTTGTCGTGAGCGTAATTCGACTTACCTGCACATGACTTTATGGCGTTGTTTATATTTGGTCATCTGGACGCATAGGGTATGTGAAAGGGTCCCCTGGCCTAAAGAATGGGGCCCACACAATTGTGCGAAGGCCTGCAGAGCTAGCAGCAGGCGAGGAGTCTGCTCGGCCACTTGCACGGCTCGAGCGGGCCAAAACAATCTATGTGCCCGCAAATCAGAAGGCTGTTATAACAGCCAAAAAAGGCTCCACCACAGTGGCCTCAACACTGCAACCACCGCTCGCCTCTGGCCAGTCGTGCACGAGCAGCGCCCGTTGCACCCGCGCTCGATCGCCCCTATGCGCACGTTCGACTCGTGGGGGGCCTACAAACAATCGGACTAGCCTGCGCTTCCTGCTCCGCCCCTCGCCTCGAGTGGTCCCCCACTAGGTGCCAGTCTAAGCTGACGCATGGAGATGATGCCCTCCCCCACTCCTCGTTGAATCGGAGGGGAGCAAAATTCGCACAAATATCGCCACTTTGTCTGCCAACGTAACAAGCTTTACTAGTTGTGCCGTCGGATGACTATCAGCAATGACCGTGTTAATCTCCGTATCATGTAACCCTTCTCGAGATTACTTTCGTCTAAATCTAATCTAATTTGTTCCTCTCTCTGATTCCATATTTGGATTCTACTAGAGTGCAGGCAGATTCACTTTCTCTCACAAGACAACTCCATTATATTTCCGCCAGATATTTTCTGGTCGCCGCCAAATACCGAGCTTAAAAATCTCTGGACTCTATAACGCACGACACTTCCTTTGTGTCTGCTTTCGACAACTGCTTGCCTTTGCCGGCGGTGATCACAAAACGCCGCGAATTCCGCCTGATCGTCCTGGGCTTTCCTCTTCAAAATTTTTCCATGTATGGTTCACCTGAAGAGAAAGTATCGTTGCGTGAAACGCTCTCCGGGTAAGATTGCGTTTGGCTCAGCCGCAGGAGTCAGAATTTGATCACCGGAACTTGGGGTGCGGAAACTTACGCGATCGTGCGATGAAGCTGTAACGCAAAGTAGGGACCTCCTAGTAGAGGTCTTAAGAAGAGGAGCACCCCGAGAATTTGTGCTGACTCTTCCACGATGAATCTGATATGGACGCAATTCATTGGCTATGAAGCGTGACAACAAGCAGATGAACCAAGCCGAACATGAAGAACGGTAATCCAGAACTGTTCATATCACACTGGGTTGATGTTCAACCTACATACTCTTCACCTCGACCAGTCGCCGATTCCCATCAAAAGTGCGAATGATCCGGCCCCCACAAGGAAAGAATGTGAGACATTTAAGGGCTGAGTTATTATACTATTTATTATATAACTTCATGAAGTTCAAATATAAACTTGCTGTCAATTACGACAAGTAACACTGTTTAAATTGATATGGTCTTGGTTCGAACGTTCTAATCTCGGCCGTTTCCGCCTCCTATCAAGATCAGCTAGCTCTGTTTTGAGTGCAATGTACGTCTGCCTGATTGCAGTTATTCTGTCTTGCAGAATAGAGATCCTTTTGTCACAATCAGGCTCATCAATCGTTTGCAAGTCTACCTGGCCTATCCTCTCATTCTTGATTCTTGAGACGCAATTAGAAGAGGAAGAGGCTAAGGTGTAAGCGGCTGTCGTCGCCAGTGTCGCCAGATTGGACGACGCTGTGGTCGTTGTGGCATCGGGTGTATCATCGGGCGGTGAATTAGATTCGTTCGATGTGAGATATTGAGACCTAGATCGACACTCTTTCGTCACTGACAACTGGTGCTCTTTCAAATCCCTGTCCTTGTCTCTATCCTTCTCTTTAGTTACTGATGCGTTCTGAGTTGAGTTCGTTGCTGATGTGGAAGATGTGGACGAGGACGAAGATGCACTTGAAGCAGATGCTGTAGAATTATTGCTTGGTGAAAAATGATGACCGTTATTTGAGCCATTTATCGCCTCTACTTGACGCGATCGCCGAGTCTTAGATTTCGACAATGTTGGTTGATCTTTATCTTTTGGTTCAATCTGAGGGACCGTTGCTGATGTTGATGTAGATGTGGATGTAGATGTAGATGTAGATGCAGAAGATGATGGTGCTTGGTTCGGCGGTGCAGCTGCATTCGGTGTAAGATTATGAGATGAAGTACTAGTCCCATTTACTGCTGTCTGGGCGCTTTCGGTTAGCCTTGAGCGTCGAGTTTTGGCCGGTGGCACCTCTCTATCTTTCATCGTCTCTGTAATATCTTTGCGTTCCTTCATGGTAGGTAAACTTGTTGCTGTAGAACTCATGGAAGTCGATGTCGATGCATCGGTGCCATCGGTACTTGGGGCGATTGCAGGTATAGTCACAGAGACGGTGGAGTTTGTGTTCGATTTACTCATTGCATCGTGCTTTAGATTAGATTCGGTGGATGTGAGATGCTGGGACCTGGATCGACCTTCTTTTGTGGTCGACGGTTGGTGCTCCTTGGTGTCTTTCACTTCTTTTGTCGCCGTGGGAGTCTGTTGCGCTGTTATGGTCCCTGATGAAGAAGTAGATGACGACGAGGATATGCTTGAGGCGGATGTTGTAGACTTGCTGATAGAAGGTGAAGAGTGGTGACCCGTATTTGAGCCGTTGATTGACTCCATATGACGAGATCGCCTTGTTTTGGATGCCGACAATGTTGGCTGTTCTTTATCCTTAATTTCTCGCTCCTTAAGAGGTGTCGTATTGGACGTAACAATCACGGTCGAGGCTGTTTTTGCTGTCGCCGGTGACGCAGGCCCGGCTGGGGGACCCACAATTGATGTTATCGAGCTTTCGGTGGTGCTAACATTGGTTCCAGTTGCAGCTGTAGCCTGACTATTTTCGGTCTGTCTAGAGCGTCTAGTTTTTGCCGGCTGAATTTCTCTCACCGGTTCTGCAGATTCCTTGTGTTCCTTTGCAGAGGATACACTCGATGTTGAATTAGAACTAGATGTTGTGCTATTGGTGGTATTTGTCGTTGTTGTAGATGCAGGAGCTGTGTTAACAATGTTCGCATTGGATGCGTTGGCTTCAATCTGTTGAGTATGATTATGGTGATGATGATGCCTAGATCTGCCGTCTCTGTTTCCATTTTCTTTATCAGTAATAACGCTAACAATTCGGTTCCGGGTAATCCATTCATCGTAACGATTGTTCCAACCTAAATAATGAACAAAATAACGTGTCCTACCAGCAGGATTCGTTTCAATCTTATTTACTTTGGCTTCATAAACATTTTGAACTTTACCTTTACCGTATTGGACCATTAGCCTAGTGCCTATTTCAATCGAATTAAATTTAACATTAGAGTCGCCGTCATCGACATCAGCCGAATCCTGACTACTATCTCCAAAATCATCATCCATATCTTGCTTCGAATTGTGGTTCGTCGATTCACGTCTCTTTCGGCCTTTACCGCCTCCGCGACCGCGGCCCCCAGGTGTTGTTGTCGCAGCTACGGAGTTTGAAGCCGCTGAGCTATTTGCCTTACCTCGTGGCTTGTCATTATTAGTCTCTTGTTTAACATTGTTCTGCTGCACTCTACTTCCAGCAGTGTTGCCACTACTAGTTCCATTACTGTTATTATTTCTTTGATCGCTATCGTTTTGATTGTAGTTATTATTCGGATTGGTATTGTTACTACTACCATTAGACTTGATATTTGCATGATTTGGATTATTATCATGATAACTATGATTATTTTGTTCTACGGCTCCAACTTTCACGGGGTTACCGAAATGCTCAGGGTTCGTCAATGGGAGTTGATCTAAGGTTTCTGATTCAGCGAAATGCTTACCACTTTTCAAACATATCGAATTTCTTCTGAGAACACATTGATCCCCATCATCGAATACAACTGTATACCGGCTATGATCTATGATTTTTGTGATAGTTGCTGGCAAGAATGTTTGCTGTTTTTTCTCTGGATGTCGTGCTTCAATTTTTGTGCCAGTCTCCAATGTTGAGCCTGCTTTCAAATCAGTATCTTCAATTAAATAAGAACCGCTACAACCATCGAATAAAACCCTCAGCTTTACATGCTTATTGACTTCGGTAATCTTTGCCTCACAAAAGGCTCCCTTGTACTTGGCACTAACATCAGTACCGACAGTTAGATATGGCGGCTCTTCGGCCGAGGCCAATGTTACCTTTGTGCCATGTGAATAGTTTGGCATATTCTAATGTGGTATAAAAATTCCTTCAGCTTGATTCTGTAACCGAATATTTTCAACCAGAAAATTTTACTTGATCTATTAAGATAA
>Ga0058701_10000372_pt1 | contig 32311 bp, 29 predicted proteins | sample AgamicOrMae_FD_97039 | JGI IMG/M metagenome (GOLD analysis project Ga0058701, IMG submission 97039) | Agave microbial communities from Guanajuato, Mexico - Or.Ma.e | ecosystem: Host-associated > Plants > Phyllosphere > Phylloplane/Leaf | place: Guanajuato, Mexico | collected 2012-06-04
CGGCCGCATCGATGCGGCCGGTGGTTGAAGAATCCGAAACGCTCAGGCCATAACTTCGCCACCGGAGCCGGGCATTCCCGCGCTCCGGCATCGGCCCGTCAGGGGCCGGCCATCGGTTCCGGTCGTGCGGCGGGGGGCGCGGACCGGCTTCTCGGGAATGTCATGCAGGTGCTCGAGGCCGTCGAGACAGGGATGCCGACGGGCGTGGCCGACGCCCGCCGCCGGAAGGCCCACGCCCGCGCGCGCGGCCACAGCAGCCGTGTCCGGCGCCTGCGCCTGATCCTGCCGGTGCTCGCCGGCGGCGCCGTGCTGGCGCTTGCGGGCGCCCTGTTCAATCCCTTCCGCGCCAGCCTTCCGAACGTCGAGCTCGGGCCGGTCACCCTCTCCGGCACCAAGGTGCGCATGGAGAACCCGCGCCTCTCCGGCTTCAAGAAGGGCGAGCGCGGCTACGAGGTGACGGCGAACGCCGCCCTTCAGGACATGCGCAAGCCGAGCCTCGTCGAGCTCGAGACCATGCGCGGCCACATCGCCACCGACGAGAAGGGCGGCATCGCCCGCCTGGAGGCGGCCGGCGGCCTGTTCGACACGAGCCGCGAAGCCCTCGACCTGCACAAGGACATCCGCCTCTGGACCGACAAGGGCGAGGAGGCGCGGCTGAAATCGGCCTCGGTCGACTTCAAGGCCGGCACCATCCGCTCGCAGGAGAGCGTCACCGTCACGGTGCCGAGCGGCTCGGTCGTCGGCGACACCCTCGACGTGGTCGACAACGGCCGGGTGATCTCCTTCGTCGGAAACGTCCACGCGGTGTTCCACGGCGAGCCCAAGGGCACGCAGAAGGCGGCGCCCGAGAAGGTCGCGGAGACGTCCCGCGTCCTCACCTCCTCCGCCGAGCCGTCGGACGGTCGCCCGTGAGCCTGCGCCTGCCCCTCGCCCTCGCCGCCGCGCTCCTCTGCGCCGCCCCGGCGCTCGCCGAGAAGCCGGCCGCGCCGGCGGCCAAGAAGGACGCCGGCCTCGGCGCGTTCGGCGGCGGCGGCAAGGAGCCGATCAAGATCGACGCCGACCGCCTCGACGTGTTCGACCGCGAGAACAAGGCGGTGTTCGCCGGCAACGTCGTCGCCGTGCAGGGCGACAGCACCATCCGCTGCTCGACCATGACCGTGCACTACAAGCGCGGCAAGGAGGGCAAGGAGGCGGCCAAGGACCCCAAGCCCGAGACCGACACCGCAGGCGGCGCCGCCGCCATGGGCGAGAACGGTATCCAGAAGGTCGAGTGCGCCGGCCCCGTGACCGTCGTGCAGAAGGACCAGGTCGCCACCGGCGACAACGCCGTGTTCGACCAGGCGGCCAAGCGCATCGTGCTCACCGGCAACGTCGTGCTCAGCCAGTGCCAGAACGTCACCCGCGGCTCGCGCCTCGTCTACGACATGACCACCGGCCGGGCGAACATGGATCCGGTGGCGGGCGGGCGCGTCTCGGCCCTGTTCGTGCCCGGCGAGAAGGGCGGCAAGCCCGGTGCCGGCAAGGGCTGCCCGCCGCCGCCGACCGCGGCCAAGAAGGACACCAAGCCCGCCGAGAAGCCCGGAGAGGGCGCCGCCGCCCGGGCGCAGGCGAACTAGGTTGACCGCTGCCGTGCCGATCTCTCGCCGGTCCGGCGCGCCGGACGGCTCCGCCCCCCTGTCGCGCTCTCCGAAGCCCTCGCTTCTCGCCCGGCTGTTCCGGCGGCCCGCCCCCGCGCCGGCCGATCCCGAGCCTGCGGAGGGCGGCCCCGGCATCCTCAGCGTGCGCGGCCTGCGCAAGAGCTACGGGGCCCGCACCGTGGTGAACGAGGCGGGGCTGACGGTCCGCAACGGCGAGGCGGTGGGGCTCCTCGGGCCGAACGGGGCCGGCAAGACCACGATCTTCTACATGATCACCGGTCTCGTGCCGGCCGACCAGGGCTCGATCACCCTCGACGGGCTGCCGATCACGCAGCTGCCGATGTACCAGCGGGCCCGCCTCGGCATCGGCTACCTGCCGCAGGAGGCCTCGATCTTCCGGGGCCTCTCCGTGGAGGACAACATCCGGGCGGTGCTGGAGGTGGTCGAGCCGGACCGCCGGGAGCGCGAGCGCAAGCTCGATGCGCTGCTCGAGGAGTTCGACATCGCGCGGCTTCGCAAGTCGCCCTCCATCGCGCTCTCCGGCGGCGAGCGGCGCGCTGCGAGATCGCGCGGGCGCTCGCCTCGTCGCCCAGCTTCATGCTCCTTGACGAGCCCTTCGCCGGTATCGACCCGATCGCGGTCGGCGACATCCAGGATCTCGTCAAGCACCTGAAGCAGCGCGGCATCGGCGTGCTCATCACCGATCACAACGTGCGTGAGACGCTCGGCCTCATCGACCGCGCCTACATCGCGCATTCCGGCCGCATCCTCACCGAGGGCACGCCCGAGGAGATCGTCGCCGACCCGGAGGCCCGCCGGCTGTATCTCGGCGAGGATTTCAGGCTGTAGCGCGCGGCAGCCGCGCCAGAAGCGGCGCGCCCTGTAGGCCGGGGGCGTAGCGGGTGCGCTGGGTGCGCGGGTCGCGCTCCGTCACCGCGAGCAGCTCCTCGCCGGCAAGCGTCTCGACGGCGCGCAGCACCAGCGCGTGAGCGACGCCGAACACCCGGGCGAAGCTGCGGCTGTCCGCGGCGAGGCCGAGATGGAGCGCGGCGAGGAGGTCGGCCTCCAGGGGCGCCAAGCCTCCGTCGAGCGCCGCGACGAGCTCCGTCGTGGCGAGGAAGGTGTCCGCGTCGGCCGGCGGCGGCGCCCTCACGCGGCCCGGGCCGCAGCGGAGCGGGCGCGCACGCGCACCAGCACCGATTTCGAGGTCGGCGTGTCCGAGCCCTCCCCGAAGGAGGAGAGCGGCACCAGCACGTTGAGCTCGGGGTAGTAGCCGGCGAGGCTGCCGCGGGGCATGTCGAAGGGCACGAGGCGGAAATCCTCCGCGACGCGCTCGATGCCGTCCTCATGCGCGCAGACGAGGTCGACCCGCTCCCCCGCCCTAGCCTTCAGGGCGGCGAGGTCGTCCGGATGCGCGAAGACCACCCGGCGCTCGCCGTAGACGCCTCGGTAGCGGTCGTCGAGCCCGTAGACCGTGGTGTTGTACTGGTCGTGGGAGCGGAAGGTCTGGAGCACGAAGGTGTCCCCGCTCCGGCCCGCCCGCTGGTGCTCCGTCGCCTCGGGCAGGCTGTCCGCCGAGAAGGTCGCCCGGCCGGTCGCCGTCTCGAACACCCGCTCGGCGGCGAGGTTGCGCAGGCGGAAGCCCCGGGGGCGGCGGACGCGGGCGTTGAAGCCCGAGAACTCCGGAAACGTCCGCTCGATGAGGTCGCGGACCCGGTCGTAGTCGTCGGCGAGCCCCGCCCCAGTCGACATGGGCCGAGCCGACCGTCGCCGCGGCCATGCCGCAGACGATGCCGATCTCGGAGCGCAGGTGGGGCGAGGCCGGCTTGTTGATGCCGCCCGAGCCGTGGACCATCCCCATCGAGTCCTCGACGGTGACGATCTGAAGCTTGCCCGCGCCGTTGCGGTCGATCTCGGTGCGCCCGAGGCAGGGCAGGATGTAGCCGACCTCGCCGGGCACGAGATGCGAGTGGTTGAGCTTCGTCGCGATGTGGACGGTGAGTCGGCATGAAGCCAGCGCCTTGGCGACGAGCGCCGTGTCCGGCGTGGCGCGGGCGAAGTTGCCGCCGAGGCCGATGAAGGCCCTCGCGGAGCCGTCGAGCATGGCGTTGATCGAGGCCAGCACGTTGTGCCCGTGGCGGCGAGGCGCTTTGATCCCGAAGACCCTCTCCAGGGCGTCGAGAAGGGCGGCCGGGGGCCGCTCGTTGATGCCGACCGTGCGGTCGCCCTGGACGTTCGAGTGGCCGCGCACGGGGCAGAGGCCGGTGCCGGGGCGCCCGATATGCCCGCGCAGGAACATCACGTTGGCGATCTCGCGCACGGTCGCCACCGAGTGGCGATGCTGCGTGACGCCCATCGCCCAGGTGGCGATGGCCTTGTCGGCGGCGAGATAGACCTCGGCGACCGTCTCGATCTCGGCCCGCGTCAGGCCGGACTGGTCGAGGATCGCCTCCCAGTCCGTCGCGTCGACGGCCGCGCGGTAGGCCTGGAAGCCGGCGGCGTGCTGGGCGAGGAAGGCCCGGTCGAGAAGCGAGCGCCGCCCTTCCGCCAGCGCGGCGTCGTCGCGGGCGAAGATCGCCTTGGCGATGCCCCGGAACGCGGCCATGTCGCCGCCGAGGCGCGGCTGCAGGTAGTGGCTCGCGATGGGCCGGCTCGCGCCCCGCAGCATCTCCACGGTGTTCTGCGGGTCGGCGAAGCGCTCCAGCCCGCGCTCGCGCACGGGGTTGAACACCACGACCTTCGCGCCCCGTTCGGCGGCGCGGCGCAGGTCCGCGAGCATCCGCGGATGGTTGGTGCCCGGGTTCTGGCCGACGACGAAGATCGCGTCCGCCTTCTCGAAATCCTCGAGCAGCACGGTGCCCTTGCCGACGCCGATCGCCGCCTGGAGGCCGATGCCGCTGGCCTCGTGGCACATGTTCGAGCAGTCGGGGAAGTTGTTGGTGCCGTAGTGGCGCGCGAAGAGCTGGTAGACGTAGGCCGCCTCGTTCGAGGCCCGGCCCGAGGTGTAGAACTCGGCCTGGTCCGGGTGGTCGAGGCCGCGCAGCACGGCGCCGATCTCGGCGAAGGCCTCCTCCCAGGGCACCGCGATGTAGCGGTCGAGGGCCCGATCGTAGCGCATCGGGTGGGTGAGGCGGCCCTCGCCTTCGAGCGCGTAGTCGGTCCAGCCGCGCAGTTCCGTCACCGTATGCTTCGCGAAGAAGCGCGGCGGCGTGCGCTTGTCGGTGGCCTCCCAGGAGACCGCCTTCACGCCGTTCTCGCAGAACTCGAAGGAGGAGCCGTGCTCCGGGTCGCCCCAGGCGCAGCCGGGGCAGTCGAACCCGTCCGGCTGGTTGGCGGAGAGCAGGGCGCGGGCGCCGGACAGGGGCGAGCGGCTACCGAGCAGGTGCTTGCCGCAACTCTTCAGCGCACCCCAGCCGCCGGCGGCAGAGGAGCGTTTCGGCTCAGACGTCTCGGAGGAGGCGGACCGACCCATGCTGCGAGGCTCCCGTCGCGATCCCGCGGTCGTCGCACCGCGTCCAGGACCTCGATAGCATCACGTCGGTGACGGAGAATGAGCGTGAGGGCCCGCTGGAGGCATGGCTGTCATGCATGACTCGGCGTATTTTGAGTTCATACAATGTGACCAGCGAATAGGTTGGAAATGGTCTACAGAGCGCTCGGCGTATCAGCGAGCGCTCACCTGCATCCCGAGCTCCCGCCGCCGCTCGATCGAGGAGGGGATGCGCAGGGATTCGCGGTACTTCGCGACCGTGCGCCGGGCGATGTCGACGCCCTCCTCCCGCAGGCGCTGGACCAGGGCGTCGTCGGAAAGGACCTCCTTGACGCTCTCGGCGTCGACGAGCTGCTTGATGCGGTGGCGCACGGCCTCGGAGGAATGGGCCGCCGCGCCCGCCGCGCCCGGGATCGCGGCGGTGAAGAAGTACTTCATCTCGAAGGTGCCGCGGCTGGTGCCGATGGCCTTGTTCGAGGTGACGCGCGAGACCGTCGACTCGTGCATGCCGATCGCCTCGGCGACGGTCTTCAGGTTGAGCGGGCGCAGGTGCGAGACGCCGTGCAGGAAGAACCCGTCCTGCTGGCGCACGATCTCGGTGGCGACCTTGAGGATGGTGCGGGCGCGCTGCTCCAGGCTGCGGGTCAGCCAGTTGGCGCTCTGCAGGCACTCGGAGAGGAAGCTCTTGTCGCCCTCGGCGACCGCGCTGCGAGAGACGCGGGCGTAGTAGCTCTGGTTGACGAGGACGCGCGGCAGCGTCTGGCCGTTCAGCTCCACCAGCCAGGAGCCGTCCGGGGCGGCGCGCACGAACACGTCCGGGATCAGCACCTCGACGGCGCCGCCGCCGAAGGCGCGGCCGGGCTTCGGGTCGAGGCGGCGCAGCTCCGCCAGCATCTCGACGAGGTCCTCGTCGTCGACGCCGCAGATGCGCCGGAGCGCCGCGAGGTCGCGCCGGGCGACGAGGTCGAGGCGCGCGACCAGCGCCTCCATGGCCGGGTCGAAGCGGTCTCGCTCGCGCAGCTGGATCGCCAGGCACTCGGCGAGGTCGCGGGCGGCGACACCGGGCGGGTCGAAGCCCTGCACGATGCCGAGCACGCGCTCGACCGCGACGAGATCCGTGCCGAGCCGCTCGGCGACGCCGTCGAGGGGCTCGCGCAGGTAGCCGGCCTCGTCCACGGCGTCGATCAGGAAGCCGCCGATCAACCGCTCGACGGGATCGCGGGTGGCGAGCTCGAGCTGCGTGGCGAGATGCTCGCGCAAGGAGGTCTCGGCGGTGAGCGAGGCCTCGAAATCTGGCTCCTCGCCGTCGAAGCTGCCGCCGGTGCCGCCATAGGGGGGCGGGGTGAGCGCCAGGCTGTCGCCGACACCCTCCTCCGCCCGCGCGCTCGTCGGCTGCTCCTCGGCGAAGACGTTGTCGAGGCGGGTGTCGATGTCGGTGGCGATCTCGCCGTTGCCGGGGTTCATCTCGGGGGCGGTCCAGCCCTCGCCCTCGCCGTCGAAATCGGCCTCGAACGCGTCGCCCTCGGCGGAGCCTTCGGACGGCCCCTCCCCCGAGGGCGCTTCGGGCCCCTCGCCCTCGATCCGCTCGAGCAGCGGGTTGCGCTCCAGCTCGGCATCCACGTAGGCGGCGAGGTCGAGCTGGGAGAGCTGCAGGAGCTTGATCGCCTGCAGGAGCTGCGGCGTCATCACCAGGGCCTGACCCTGGCGCATCTCCAGCCGTTGCAGCAGGCTCATCGCGGTTTGCCCCGAACCCTCGTGAAAGGAGACCCCCTCATCGGGGTCCCGGCAAGATCGCCTCAGCGCTCTCCGGCGCTCGGCACAAGTCTTGCATTCATTTTCGAGGTCGGTCTAGCCCCCGCCGCCGCGCCGCGTCAAAACGTGCTGAACGCTTCGAGACGGCGCCGGGGGTGTTGCGCGGCCGGCACGATTCTGGCGCCGGCCGGTGAAGGAAGGCTTATCCCGCCTTCCCCCTCCGTCAGTTCAGGACGACGACCTTGGTGCCGACGTTGACGCGGCCGAACAGGTCGATGGCGTCCTGGTTGATCATGCGGATGCAGCCCGACGAGACGCTTCGGCCAATCGACTCCGGCTCGAGCGTGCCGTGGATGCGGTAGAGCGTGTCCTTGTTGTCCTGCCAGAGATACATGGCGCGGGCGCCCAGCGGATTGCGGGTGCCGCCGGGGACGCCGACGCCGCTCTGGAGCTTCTCGACCTGGCCGGCGAGGTCGGGCCGGCGGGCGATCATCTCCTTGGGCGGATACCAGTCGGGCCAGGCCTGCTTCGAGTTGACCGTCGAGACGCCCGACCACGAGAATCCCTGCTTGCCGACGCCGACGCCGTAGCGGCGGGCGCGCCCGTTGGCCTGCACGAGGTAGAGGTGGTGGGCCTTCGGGTCGACCACGATGGTGCCGGGCTCGTAGCGGCCGCTATAGGCCACCTCCTGCCGGAGGAAGTTGGGGTTGGCCTTCTTCCAGTTGAAGGCGGCGACAGGGAACGGGTCGTCGGTGATGGCGGCGTAGGCCTTGGCGTAGTCGATCGGGCCGTCGTCCACGGGACGGTTGAGGGCGGCCTTCATCTCCGGGCGCTCGGCGGGCACGGAGCGCTGCTCGGGGAGCCTCGGGTCGGGCACCGCGGCGCGGGGGCGCAGCGCGTCCGGGTCGGGGCCGACCGGGCGGCCGCCCTCGACGGCGCCGCCCCACGGCACGTACTGCCCGCCCCGGCGGCGGTAGAGGGCGCCGGCCTCGTCCCGGTAAAGGCGGTCGTCGTCGTAGCCGCCGTAAGCGCCTTCCGCCCGCACGCCCTGCGCCCCGGCGGGCGCGGGCAGGGCGGCGAGCCCGGCGCCGAGCGCGAGCGGCAGGGCGAGAAGCGCGGCGGCGCGCAGGGCGCGTGCGCGTCCGGTCGGGAGCGTCATCGTCGAAACGGGCATCGTCGTCATGGGTGCGGTCGGTCCCCGGGTGGCGCCCGCACGGAAATCGGGCGCCGCGTCCCCTTGGCTCCGGCTCCTAGCAAGAATCCGGCGCGGCCGTCATCCGTGCGCCCTGCCCGGTTCGTGTCCCCGCGGCAACGGGGCGAACGAATCGCGCACGGATCACGGAGATTTCGCCGGGCCGCGCCCGGCCGGACACGCCCGCGCCGGGCTTCAGAACAGCGTCTCGTAGGCGACGCGGGGGTAGGAGGTGAGGTGACTGTCCGGCGTCGCGTTGAGGATGGTGACGCCCGCCCGGTCGCACCAGAGCTTGGCGTAGTCGTAGGCGGTCTCCGACCAGGCGGTCCGGGGCGGCACGAAGATCTTGTTGGTCACGTACTTGTCGGTGAAGTGGGTGGCACCCGTGGCGGTGTTGCCCTCCCAGTAGTCCCAGCCGAGCTTCGAGCGGCGCTGGAGGTCGCGCATCGGCGTGGTCAGCGCCGGGTTGACGAAGGCCTCGTCGTTGCCGCGCCGCTTCACCCGCGCGATCGGGTAGTTGTGGTCGACGCCGATCAGCACGATCGGGTCGCAGCCCATCAGCGCGGCGATCTGGATCAGGGTGATCGTCACCGTGAAGCTCATGAACAGCGCGTTCGGCCGCTCTCCGAAATGGGGGAAGCGCAGCCACTGCTCGCCGAAGGCCGCGTCGGAGGCGATCTCGCAGGGGCAGGCGTTCGCGACCTTGAGAAAGTGCAGGTACTCGAAGGGGAAGAACTTCACCGAGTCCCGGTCGATGCCCTCCTCGTACTCCTCCTTGTACATCTCGATCTGGAGCCGGTCGGAGATGCCCCAGTAGCGGAACGGGAAGCCCCAGTCCTCGTAGCCGAGGAAGCTGCGGTTCGAGCCGAAGGTGAGCTCGTCCTTGAGGAGCCGCATGTCGATGCGCCGGAGCGAGGGCCCGTTGCCGACGATGAAGGCGCGCTCGCCCCGGTGGCGCCCCTTGAACCCGTCGAGGAGGTGGGGGATCTCGCTGATCCGTTCCGAGCCGTCCCGGTCGAGGAAGCGGAATCGGCGAAGACCAAGCCCGTGCAGCACCCGCACGGCGGGGAGCTGCGCGTTGAAGGCGGGCGCCGCCTCGTTGTTGCGGAACACCATCGGGAAGGGGGTGCTGGTGGCGCAGATCGCCGCCTCGGCGCCGGGGGCGGCGGCCTCCGCCATCAGGCCGCGGAGCGCCGCGCCCTCGGGATGGGCGGGCGTCTCGGGCAGGAGATGGGCGGTGAGCCCGAAGCGGGCGGCGAGCGCGGCGGCGCTCGGCATGCCTCCGGCGCGGGCGAGGACGCGCACCGGCCCGCCGCCCTCGCGGCCGAGGAGGCGCACCAGGGCGCCGGCCGCGATGTCGGCATCGCCCGGCTCTACGGTGACGAAGGTGGTCGCCGAGGTGGGCATGATGGGTTCGCGGCTCATCGGGTGAACAGCACGGCGTGGACGGCGAGGCCGACGAGGCGCTCGGGCCTCTAGGCGCCGGGCTCGGGCATGGTGTGGTCGAGGCGGATGTCGATGCGCAGGCCGCGGGTGTCGGCCGGCGCGGGCGTGATCGGGCCGCTCAGCGCCGTCAGCCCCTCGGGCAGGCCGGGAGCGTCAGCGGGGCCGGCCTCGACCGGCACGGGTTGCCCGTCGACGGAGACCCGCACCCGGCCGGCGAGCGCCGCCGGCACGGGCCTGGCCAGGACGAGGCTGATCCTCCTGGCCCCCTCGGGGACCGCGCCGTAGAGGATGGCGGAGGAGGGCTCGGGGCCGCTCCAGCGGTAGACGAGCCGCCCGTCCACGTCCGGCGGGTGAAAGCCGAGGGTACCCGCGCCGATTCCGAGCACCAGCGGCCGGTCGAGATGCGCGGCGGGCGCGGCGGCCATCGCCTCCTCGGCGCGGCTCGGCGCGCTCTTCTCCTGAGGCTTCGTCATGCCGGGACCGGGGCTTCGAGAACGGTGTGGAGGCGCGCGGGGGCGGAAACGTCCGCGGCGGCCTCCGTAAGATCGGGGGCCTCGGCCGGGGTCAGCGCCGCCTCGACGGTGAGGGCGCCGGGGGAGGCCTCCAGCGGCGTCAGGCTCCCGTCCGCGGCGAGCGCCAGCACCGGGAGGCCGAGCGCCCGCGCCAGGGCCGGCAGGCCGGAGCGCTCGGGAGCGGGCACGATCAGCGCTGCGCCGGGCTGCCGCGCCAGGGGCCGCAGCGCCCCGGCGAAGGTGATCGCCAGCCCGTCCGGCAGGCCGGCGGCCCGCCGGATCGCGGCCTCGTCGGCGAGCGGGGGGGCATCGACCACCGCCGCCGGCTTCGGCCCGCCGAGGGCGTCGAGGGCGGCGCGCTCGGCCTCGCCGAGCGGCACCGTTGCGTCGAGGAGGATCGGCGCGGCGTCTTCCTGCAGGTCGAGGCTCGGCCAGGGGCGGAAGGCCTCGCGCAGCGCCGCCTCCGAGGCGTCGACCACCCGCGCGTCGAGATCGGGCACCAGGGCCTTGAGGGTGGCGGCGCGGGCAGCGTCCGCCGTCCAGAGCTCCAGGGGCCGGTGGGCGAGCCCGGCGAGATGTCCCGCCAGGGTCTCCGCCGGCTCGCCGCCGTCGAGGATGCGGCCGGGGCGGCGGCCGTCGACCGAAGCGAGGGCGCCCGTGGCCGCGGCGGAGTCGACCACGAAGCCCTCGACGGAGGGCTGCCCGGCGAGACGCCCGAGGACGTCGGCGAGCTTCGTACGCCCGGTCGGGTCGTGGAGCGGGCTCAGCGGATTCACGAGCAGGAGCCCGTCGGCGAGGGCCTGCCAGGCGGGCCACTCCTCCAGCAGGGCGTGGGGGTTGCCGTGGAGCACGGCGAGCACGCGGCGTCCCTGCGCGCGGATCGCGGCGATCAGCGCCCGCGTCCGCAGGCCGGCGACCGTCGTGAACAGGTCCGTCCGCTCCACGACGAGCACGGTGACGTCTGGCGCCCCGGTCTCCAGCATGCCGGCGGGCATCGCCTCCGCGTCGGCGCCGAAGGGGGCCTCCGCCCGGCTCGTCGGGGTGAGCGTGCCGGAGAGGCTCTCCACTACCTCCTCGCCGTAGCAGAGGTCGATCCGCCAGGGCGTCGAAGGGTCCACCGGCCCCTGCGTGCGGCCGGTGAAGAAGAAGCCCGGATAGACGTCGCCGTAGGCGCGGTTCTGCTCGAACACCGAGATGTTGAGCCGGTCCGGCGCGCCCTCGCCGAGGAACTCGTCGCCGAGATGGAAGCGCATGGCGTCGATGCGGGGCCGCGCCAGCACCGTGCCCTCGAACTCGACCACCCGGTACTCGTCGAGCGTGACGCGGCGGACCTTGAGGATGCGCGGCAGCCCGGCGGGCGGGCAGGGCGCGGCGAGCGCCGGATCGACCGCCGGCGGCGGGGCGGCCGGGTGGATCGCCGCCTTGGCGGTGAGCGCCTGGGCGCCCTCGCCCTTGGTGTAGGCGACGATGGTCATCAGCCCGTGGCTGGCCTTGGCATCCGCCAGCGGGTGGGGGGCATGGCCGGCGAAGCCGGGATCCTGGAGCGGGAACTCGGCGATCTGCGGCTCCACGTCCTTGCGCGGCCGGCCGTAGCGGGACCAGACGGGGCGGCCGTCGAGGAACAGGTCGACCCGCTCCAGCGGCGGGGCGTTGCCGGCGATCCAGCCATGCAGCACCGTGCTCTCGGGCTCGGCGTTGAGGCGGAATCCCCCGGCGCGCAAGAGCTTCGGCGGCAGCTTGCCGCGCTTCACGGCGCTGTCCTTGGCCTTGAAGCTGCGCTCCGTCCAGTCGAGCAGGGTGCCTTCTTGCGCGAACAGGAAGGCCTCGACCAGGACCGTGCCCTTGGCGGCATCCTCGACGCCGGCGAAGGGCGCCATCAGGGCGAAGCCCGTGTCGGGCCGGCCGACCCAGGGCTTGGTCTTGAGGGTGTCCGGTCGGTCGATGCCGAGGAAGGCGCGGCCCGCATGCCGCCCGTCGATGAACAGCTCGACCCGGCCGAGATCGACGAAGGGCGTCCAGCCGCGCACATGGGCGAAGCCCTCGTTGTCGAGGGCCAGCGAGGAGAGATGGACCAGCGGCGGGTTCGGCCGCCGCGCCCGCTTCCCCGGCGGCTCGGAGAGCGCGCCCTCGTCGCCCCGCGGGGTCGCGCAGTAGCGCTCCAGGGCGCCGCGCGCCGCCTGCCCGCAGGCCAGGATGTCGGAGACCGAGGCGACCACCGCTGGCAGGGCATCGCCGACGCTCTCGGGCGCGGCCGCACCTCGCGGATGCGGGTGCGCAGGGCGCCGATGTCGCCGACGGGGGCGGAATGGAGCGCGTCGGCGCAGACCTCGCGGAACACCGGCAGGTCGTAGCAGACGCACGGGGTGCCGCAGGAGAGCGCCTCGATCGGCGGGATGCCGTAGCCCTCGAAACGGGACGGGTAGAGCAGGAAGCGCGCGCGCTTCAGCTCGATGAACTTCTGCGCGTCGCTGACGAGGTGCTTGATCTCGAGGCTCAGGCCGTAGCGCTCCGCGGCGGCGAGCGCGGCCCGGTGGTAGCCGGCGTCCAGCGTCTTGCTGCCGACGATCATCACCAGGGTGAAGCCGGCGAGATCCTCGGAGAGGGCGTCGAGCACGTCCTGCCCGCCCTTGTGGGGGTCGAGCGCGCGGATGAAGGTGACGATCCGGTTCTCGCGCCGCTGGGGCGAGACGGTCTCCAGCGCCCGCAGGTTGATGGGCTGGTGCCAGTAGTCGAACGCCGTCCGTTCCGGATGGTCGACGTAGTAGCTCTGCGCGTAGCGCATCGACTCGGCGGAGTTCGAGAGGATCAGGCAGCCGTCCTCGGTGGCCGCCCGCCACTGGCGCCACATGCCCTCGTCGCGGGCCACGGGCGCGAAGGCGTTGAACCAGTTCGGCGTCTCGAAATTGAAGAGCGCCAGCCGCGCCCCCCGGCGCCGGGCGAAGCCGCGGGTGCCGTAGTAGAACAGGAAGTTGTCGGCCTGGGTCGGCACCAGGAGCACCACGTCGAAGCGGCCCTCGGGCAGGCCATCGTGGAAGTCCTTGGTCAGGGCGAGGTGGACGAGCGACGGGTAGGAGAAGCTCAGGAGCTCGTCGTAGAAGACCGGCTTGTTGTTGGTGACGTAGTGGACCTCGCAGCCCGCCCGCGCGAGGCAGTGGGCGAGCAGCAGCGAGGCGAGGCGCCCGCCCCCGTAGGTGGCACCGTCGTTCGTCACGAACACCGCGACCCGCAGGCCCGGCGCGAGGGTCTGATCGATCGTCTCGGCCATGCTCAGCGTCCCGCGAAGGCGACGCGCCCGCCCGTGAAGCCGAACCGCGCCAGGCTCCCGGCCAGGGGCCGGTCGTGGGCGCGGGCGGCGTCGATCAGGACGCGGGCGCAGTCGAGATGGGCGGCGAGCGCCAGCATCGCGTCGAAGGGGTGGGTGACGGAAACGCCCGCCGGGAGCCCGTCGCCGGTCTCCTCCTCGCCGGTGACGAGGCGGTCGTAGCCGGTCACGTCGGTGGGACGGCCGGCGAAGCGGGCGTCGGTGGCGGGCGCCAGCGTGGCGAGGCGACCCCGGCGGGCATCGTCGGGCCCGGTCAGCTCGACGGCGTCGGCCGGCGCGTCCCGGCCTCCGACGAGGAGCAGGAGGTCGGCCCCGTGCCGCTCGCCGTCCTCGCCGATCCGCGCGACGAGGCCGGCGCCGGTGCCGGCGAGCCCCGCGAGGCGGCGCAGCTCCGCCGGTCTCGCCTGAGGCAGGAGGGGCAGGGGTTCGAGGCCGAGGCCGGCGGCGTCCTCCATCAGGGCGCGGCAGCGGGCGCGATCGGGCTCGGCGACGACGACCGTCCGGACGCCCGAGAGCGGGGCCCGCTCCAACCCGCTGCCGGGCAGGCCAAACACCGCCTCGGCGCCGACGATCCGGGCGCAGGCCGTCGCGACCGGATCGCCGGGCCGGACCGCGCCGGGCAGGAGCACCCCGACCGGGTCGTGTCCGGCGCGGGCCGCGAGGGTGGCGGCAAGCGCACGGGCGACGAAGGTCGCGTAGCCGGCGCTCCAGCGCTCGTCCCCGGCCTCGGCGCCGCCCGCGAACAGGCTCGGGGGGCGGATCGGCCGGGGCGCCGAGGGGCGCAGGGCGCCCGCACCGAGGACCCGCCGCGCCGCCTCGCGCAGGCGCGCGGCGGCAGGCTCGTCGAGGGGGCCGCCAGTGAGGGGCAGGTCGGCCGCGTCGGCGGAGAGGTCGCTCGCCACGGGCAGGCCGGCGGCCCGCGCGGCGGCGCGCAGGGCTTGGCCCTCCGGGCCGGCATCCGAGCCGATCACGAGCGCCCGCGCCTCCCGCAGAAGACGGTGGGCGCGCAGGAAGGAGGTCTCGGCGCTCAGGCGCGTCACGCGGGCCTCACCCGCGAGGCCGTCCAGCGCCGCGGCGGCGGCCTCGCCGACGGCGAGCACGGTTTCCCCGTGGGAGGCCGGCGCCGGCGCGAGGCCCGCACCGGGGGGCAGCACCTCGACCGCGTGACCGGGCAGCAGCGCCTCGGCGGCGTGGGCGAGGTCGCGGCTCGGGACCAGCACCGGGATGCCGGCGAGCCCGGCGCGCACCAGGGTCTCGAGCTTGCGCCGCGCCACCGGCGCCGCGATCAGCCGGGGCGCGTCGAGGCCGGCCCGGTCGAGGAGGAACAGGCGCCGCGACCCGGCGAGCGGACGCACCAGGGCGAGGGCACCGGGGTCGGCGGCCACGACGAGATCCGGCCGCATCTCACGGACGAGCCGCGCCACCGCCTCCTTGAGGCGGGCGTCCGGGGCGGGGAGCTGCCAGGGGGTGTCGGGCTCGTCCTCGGGCGTCGCCGCGTCGAGATGGTGGAGGGTGCCGGCAAGCGTCAGCAGGACGCGCACGCTGCGGGCGAAGGAGGTCGCCGCGCCGACATGCAGCAGCGCGACGGCGTGGCCGGCGGCATCGAGCCCGGCGGCCGCGTCGGCCGCGGGCAGGAAGGCGGGGTAGGGGCCGAGCGGGTCGCGGGTGGTCACGACGAGCGCACCGCCGAGCGTGCGCGCCATCTTCGGATCGGCCGCGCGGGTCGCCGTCCGGTCCGCGATCCGCGCGGCCGAGGTCTCGCCGATCCGCCCGCTCGGCGTCACCGGGCGGCCGTCGAGGCGCCATTCGCCGCCGCGCCGGCCCGCGAAACCGGCCCGATAGGCCTCGAAGGTGCCGTCGGGCGAGATCAGCGCTCCTTCGGCGAGGGATACGGCGCTCCCACCGACGGCCAGCTCGGGCCCCCGGCCGTCGGCGGCGTGCCCGAAGATGCGCAGGACGCCCTCTTCGTCGAGGCTCAGTTCGGCGAGCTCAAAGGCCACGGATGCGACGGTCTCCGGGAAAGGCCGGCGGCCGCGAGGATGGCCTCGCCGCCTCCTTCGAGACGGCGCGGAAGCATCCCGATGCCTGCCGGGGCGGGTCTGCGGGGCGTCGCCGCCGGCGGGAGCCGGTGGCGCGATGGCGGAAGGATCAAGAAGCGTGCCGCACGCGGGTCGCGGGGGCGGGATCGGCCGTCTAGGGGCGTCCGGCCGGGGTCGGACACCGGGAGAGCAATATTGGATCCGGCTTAATAAAGTCTCGCAAAGCACAGCCCCCCTGCCGCGGTCGCGGATCGATTAGCGGCGCGGGCCGATGCGAACAAGAGGGAAGACGAGGCCGTCCCGGCAGGAATCGAGCGTCCCGATTCGCAAATCGAGGGCGATCCGAGCGGCCTCACTGACACGTGAAACGGGCGTCGCGAACCTCAGGTTGCCAATCAGGCCGGCCCGGAAGGGATGGTCGGGAGCCGGCTATCCCCGATCAACACACCTCGGAGAGGCCCTGATCGTAGAGATAGGCGTCGATCGCCGCCTCGACCGAGCCGGCGAGAGGATGCTGCTCCTTCGGCAACGCGAAGTAGTACCACGGTGCGCCGCGCACGTGCCAGTCGTCGGGGCCGAACTTGAACCCGAGCACGTCGTAGAGGCCGTAGCCGAACTTCTTGAACAGCCCGAAGAAGTCCTCGCGGGAGTAGGCATAGTCTTGCGCCGACTGTCCGCGCCCGTTCTCGAAGGCGAGGATCGGCCGGTAGCGCAGCAGCAGCCGCTCGGCGCCCTTGAAGGCGTGGTACTCGGCGCCCTCCACATCCGCCTTGACGAAGGAGAGGCGCGTGATGCCCTCGGCGGGCACGATCTCGTCGATGCGCTGCACGGGCACCGTGATCGCCGTCGTCGTGACCCGCTCGCGGATCGCGTCCGGTATGCGCTCGACGAGGCCGCTCATGCCGAGCGCCCCGTCCTGGATGAAGTAGGTCGCCTCGCGCGCTCCGTCGCTGACCGCCGTCTCGTGGATCGTGACGCGGTCTTCGACGCCGGCTTTGGCCAGCGCCCGGCGCAGGTGGATCAGGGCGACGGGCAGGGGCTCGAACGCATGGACGCGGCCGCTCGGCCCGACGAGCTCGGCGAAGGGCACCGTGTGCTCGCCGACATGGGCGCCGAGATCGAGGACGGTGTCGCCGCGCCCGACATGGACCCGGCTGACGGTCCGCAGCAGGTCCTCGTAGATGCGGCCGTGCTCGCCCACCGGACGGGCCTGCGCCAGGGCGGCATAGGCCGTCTTCTTCTGCTCGATCTGCGCCGCGCGCATCGCTTCTTCCCTTCGGCGGCCGCCCGACCCGCCAACCTGACGTTGGAAGAGCCGGTTTGACCGGTCAAGGACGCAGGATTACCGCACCGTTCACCGGCCGTACAATCGGCGTCGCGCTTCATTCCGCCCTCTTTCGAAGAGGCGGGCCGGCGCATCCGAACCCGGCCGCACCGGAAGGTTTCGATCGGTGAACGTCCTGTGAGCGCCCTTCCCGTCTCCGCCGCCCTGGCCCGCTTCGGGCTCGGCGCCCGGCCCGGCAGCATCGCCGCGGCGGGGCGCGACCCGCGCGGCCTGTTCGAGGCGGAGATGGCCGCGCCCGGCGCCGGCCTCCTCGCCGACCCGGCGCTGCCCGACGGCACCGCGAGCCTCGCCGCGCTCTACGCCTACGAGCGCACCGTGCGCGAGGCCGCCAAGGCGAGCCCGATGACGAGCGGGATGGCGAGCCCGGCGGCCTCCGCCGACGGCGCGATGGCGGCGCCGCGCGGCATGGCGGCCTCGGAGCCGGCGATGGAGGTGCCCAAGGGCCCCCAAGGATCCCAGGGGCCCGCCAAGGACGCCGCGAAGGAGCCGCCGAAGGAGCAGCCCCTCCCCACCCGGATGCACTGGGCCGAGGTCTCCGCGCGGCTCGCCCACCTGACCACCGGCGAGGGGACGGCCGGCGGCTTCGTCGAGCGCCTCGTCCGGTTCTGGACGAACCACTTCGCCGTCTCGACCCTCAAGGGGGGTCCGGTGCGGGTGCTCTCCGGCCCCTTCGAGCGGGAGGCGATCCGCCCGCACGTGCTCGGCCGCTTCGCCGACATGCTGCGGGCCGTCGAGACGCATCCGGCGATGCTGCTCTTCCTCGACAGCACCCTCTCGCTCGGGCCCGATTCGCCCGCCGGCCGCAACCGGCGGCGGGGGCTCAACGAGAACCTCGCCCGCGAGATCATGGAGCTGCACACGCTGGGCGTCGGCCACTACGCGCAAGCCGACGTCACCGCGCTCTCGGGCCTCATCACCGGCTGGACGGTCTCGGGCGCCGACGGCAAGCTCGCGCCGCCGGGCGCCTTCTTCTTCAACCCGAACTGGCACCAGCCCGGCCCCCTCACGGTGCTCGGCCGGACGTATCCGGAGCCCGGCTTCCAGCGCGGGGTCGACGCCCTCGACGCGCTCGCCCGCAACCCGGCGACCGCCGACTTCGTCGCCCTGAAGCTCGCCCGGCACTTCGTGGCCGACGTGCCGCCCCCGGCCCTCGTCGGGCGGCTCGCCAGGACCTTTCGCGACACCGGCGGCGACCTGCGCGCCGTGAGCCTCGCGCTGCTCGCCGCCCCCGAGGCCTGGGATCCCGCGGCAAGGAAAATCCGCAGCCCCTGGGAGTTCGTGGTCGCGGCCCTGCGCCTGCCCGGCGGGTTCGCCAGCGACCTGCGCCCGAACGCCTTCCTCGCCAACCTGACGGCGCTCGGAGAGCCCCTGTGGTCGCCGGCGGGGCCCAACGGCTTCCCCGATACCCTCGACCACTGGGCCTCCCCCGAGGGCATGAAGACCCGCCTCGACATCGCCGCCAAGCTCGCCGCGCGGGTGCAGGCCGATCCGGGCGGCATCACCGAGACCGCCTTCAGCCAGGGCGCCCTCTCCGACGAGAGCCGCCACGCGCTGGCCTTCGCGGAGAGCCGCCAGCAGGCGGCCGCGATCCTCCTGATGTCCCCCGAGTTCCAGCGCCGCTGAGCCCTTCGAAGATGCACGGACGAGAGCCATGACCGACCTGTGCGAGCACGCGCCGACCCGCCGCGCCCTTCTGGGCACCGCGGGCGCCCTCTTCGCCTGGAGCCTGATGCCGCGCATGGCCTCGGCGGCGGGGGCGCGCGATTCCCGCTTCGTTTGCATCGTGCTGCGGGGCGCCATGGACGGGCTCTCGGCCGTCGCGCCGGTCGGCGATCCGGCCTATGGGCCCTTGCGCGAGTCGATCGCCCTGAACGGCGAGACCGGCGCCCCGAGCCTCGACGGCTTCTTCGCCCTGCACCCGGCCATGCCGAACCTCGCCCGGCTCTACCGGGGCGGCCAGGCGAGCGTGATTCACGCCGTCGCCACGGGCTACCGGGAGCGCTCCCACTTCGACGGGCAGGACGTGCTGGAGAGCGGCCAGCCCGGCCCCGGCCGCACCCAGAGCGGCTGGCTCAACCGCCTCGCCCAGGCGCTGCACGCCGGCGAGCGGGTCCGCCCGTCCGGCGGGGCGGGCGGCGCCGACCTCCTCGGCGTCGGGGTGACGCCGCCGCTCGTGGTGCGGGGGCAGGCCCCCGTCTACGGATGGGCGCCGCCGATGATCGCGCGGGCCAACGACGAGACCGTGCGGCGCGTCCTCGACCTCTACGCCGCCCGCGACCCGCTGCTCGCCTCCCGCCTGCGCGAGGGGCTCGACACCGAGCGCCTCGCCTCCACGCAAGGCGGCGCGATGAAGATGCAGGGCAATGCCGGCACCCCGGACGGGATGCGCCGCATCGCCGAGGGCGCCGCGCGACTTCTCGCCACCGACGACGGCCCGCGCCTCGCCGCGCTCGCCTTCGACGGCTGGGACACCCACGCCCAGGAGGGCGGCGCCACGGGGCGCCTCGCCAAGCTGCTCGGGGGGCTCGACGACGCGCTCAGTGCCTTCGAGACCGGCCTCGGACCCCGCTGGCGGGACACCGCGATCCTCGTCGTCACCGAGTTCGGGCGCACCGCCCGCGTCAACGGCACGGTCGGCACCGACCACGGCACCGGCACCGTCGCCTTCCTCGCCGGCGGGCGCGTGAAGGGCGGGCGGGTCGTCGCCGACTGGCCGGGCCTTTCGGCCCAGGCGCTCTACGAGGGGCGCGACCTCGCCCCGACCACGGACCTGCGCGGGGTGATGAAAGGGCTGTTCGAGGAGATGTTCTCCGTCTCCGACGCCACCCTGTCGCGCGATGTGTTCCCCGGCACGGCGGGCATCAGGCCGCTGCGCGGATTGCTCGCCTGAGGCCGCCGCTGCGATTGCCCCGGCCCGCGACCTGCGGCATGACGATTCGCGGCGGCCGGGAGAATCCCGTCGGATTTTCAAGATATGCCGGGCCGGGGAGCGACCGAAGACAGATCATGAGCCCCGAGACCGTCGCGATCCTCTGGCAGGTCGCCCTCGAAGACCACAAGCTGCTCGGCCGCCTCTCGGAGGAGATCATCGAGCGCTTCTACCGCACCTGGGTGAGGCCCGGCGACCGGGTGGTCGATGTCGGCGCCAATGTCGGCCGCCACTTCTTCCCACTGGCCGAATGCGTCGGACCTGAAGGCGCGCTCACCGGCTTCGAGCCGATCCCCGAGCTCGGCCGCGGCATCGCCGAGCGCATCGAGACGCTCGGCCTGGGTCCGAACGTGCGCCTCGTGGCCAAGGCCGTCTCGGATGCGCCCTCGCGGGCGACCTTCTACCAGGTCGACGAGGCGCCCGCCCTCTCGGGGCTCAAGAAGCGCACCGACCTCGATGCCGGCATGAACGTGCGCGACTACGAGACCGAGGTGACCACCGTCGACGCGGAGTTTGCCGGCCAGCCGATCCGTTTCATGAAGTTCGACGTCGAGGGCGCCGAGTTCCACGCCTTCCGCGGCAGCGCCGGGGTGATGCGGCAGGCCCGTCCCGTCATCGCCTACGAGGACGGCCGCGGGCGCAGCGCCCGCACCTACGGCTACGAGATGCGCGAGTTCTACGCCTTCTTCGAGGGCCTGGACTATTCGATCGTCGACGTGTTCGGCTTCCGCACCGACATCGCCATGAACAAGTACCCCGGTCCGTGGAACTTCTTCGCCGTGCCGAACGACCAGTTCGAGGAGGCCCGCACGGCCATCGTCCACGCCAACATGGTCGCGATCTGGAGCGAGCTCAGGAAGCGCGGCGGCTGAGCCCGCTCGCAGCCGCCTCCCCCGGACGACCCATTTCGCCATCGCCCCGGCGCCCCTATGTTCCCCCGGAACGTGAAGAGGAGGGACGCCATGAGCGAGGCCGTCACGCCGGAACCGCCTGAGGCCGCCACCGCCGACCACGCGGGCGCCGACGGCACGCCGCTGCGCGTCACCGCGACCCCCGCCGCGCTCGCCCTCATCGCGGAGCTGCGCGCCGAGTACGGCCCGGTGATGTTCCACCAGTCGGGCGGCTGCTGCGACGGCTCCTCGCCGATGTGCTACCCGGTGGGCGATTTCATCATCAGCGACGGCGACGTGCGCCTCGGCGAAGTCGGCTGCGCCGAGTTCTTCATCAGCCGTTCCCAGTTCGCCGTCTGGCGCCACACCCACATCCTCCTCGACGTGGTCCCCGGCCGCGGCGGCATGTTCTCCCTGGAGAACGGCCGCGAGAAACGCTTCCACATCCGCTCGCGGCTGTTCTCGGAGGCGGAGAACAGGGCGCTGGAGGGGGCGTGCCGGGTTTGAGAGCGCCCGCGGACGCATCGGCGACGCTCGATCGCTTCCAGGCCGCCGCTCGGCCGGCCCCGACGGATGCGGCCGAAAAATTCTCGCCGCGCCTGCATCCGCACCGCATCCTCGCGGCTAACGCTCCCGATGCCGCCGGTGCGGCAGACGGGAGTCTTTCATGACGAAGAACATCCTCGCGGCGGGCACGATCCTGGCCGGTACGGTTCTCGGGGCGAGCGGCGCCCGGGCCGAGACGGTCGCGGCTCTCGTCGGCGACGCGACGCTTGCCCATATCGATACCGCGGCCGGGAAGGTGGTCAAGACCGTCACGGTCGGCGGCATCACAGGCAAGGTTCTGGGCATCGACGTGCGTCCGGCCGACGGCCTGCTCTACGCCGTGATCTCCGACGGCAGCGTCGTCACGATCGATCCGGCGACCGGAAAGGCCACGCCGAAGTCGAAGCTCGACACGATGCTGCCGGCCGGCGTGGTGGCGACCGTCGACTTCAACCCGGTCGCCGATCGGCTGCGCGTCATCGGCTCCGACGGCACCAACCTGCGGGCGAACGTCGACGACGGGAAGGTCACCAAGGACGGTGGGCTCAAGTTCGCCGAGACAGACGGGATGAAGGGCAAGATCCCGAAGGTCGTGGCTGGCGCCTACACCAACTCCATGAAGGGCACGAAGGAGACGGTGCTGTACGACATCGACGCGTCCGGCGTGCTGCTGAAGCAGGCGCCGCCGAACGACGGCATCCTCAACACGGTCGGCACGCTCGGCATCTCCGGCGAAGGCGTCGCGTTCGACATCCTGTCGGACGGCAAGGGCGGCAACCAAGCCTGGGCCATGTCCGGCGACATGCTGTACAAGGTGGACCTCGCGACGGGTAAGGGCGAGGCGGCCGGCAAGATCTCCGGCGTCTCCGGCGCGGTCCGCGACATCGCGATCCTACCGGCGATGTAGCCTGGCCGGGAACCGATCCCCCGCCGCGCCCGACAAGCGCGGCGGGGCCCTCTCCGCGACCGGCAGCGTCGCCGACCCCGGAGCGAGAATGGGCGTCTTCGATCACGCGGCGGAGCTCGAGGCCTGCGCCCGCCGCGACGTCTCCGCGCTGCGCCGGCTCTACGAGAGGGAGGCGGGCTTCCTGCTGGCGGTGGCTTTGCGGATCGTGCGCCGTCGCGAGGTCGCGGCGGACGTGATCCACGACAGCTTCCTCGACATCTGGGAGCGGGCCGGCAGCTTCGACCGCGAGAAGGGCGCTGCGCGCGCCTGGATCGCCAGCATCGTCCGCTACCGCGCCTTGAAGCATGCCCGTCGGGCAGGGCGCGAGGTCGAGCCGGCCGCATCCGAGCTGGAGGCCGACGAGGCGCCCGACCCGCTCGCGAGGCTGGAGGCGAGCCAGGACGCGGCACGGCTGCGGGTGTGCCTCGCCCGGCTCGAGCCGGAGCGGCGCCAAGCGATCGTTCTCGCCTACACGGACGGGCTGTCTCACGCAGAGATCGCGAGCCGCCTCGGCGCGCCGCTCGGAACGGTCAAGGCCTGGATCCGCCGCAGCCTTCTGGCGCTGAAGGAGTGCCTGTCATGATCCCCAGCGCGCCTGACGACCGCGACGTCCTCGCCGGCGAGTACGTGCTCGGCCTGCTCGACGCGGACACGGTCCGCGAGGTCGAGCGCGCGATGGGCACGGACGCCGATCTCCGCGACAGGGTCGCCTACTGGGAGACGAGGCTGCTGGCCCTGTCCGAGGGCCTCGCGCCGGAGGCGGACGATCCCGCGCTCTGGGCTCGGATCGAGCGTGACGTCGCGGCGCTTCGGCAGCGGCGCGCGGCGGCGCCGGCACCCGAACGCAGCGTCCGGCGGCTCTGGCGCAGCGCTCCCTTCTGGCGCGGAGCCACGGCGCTCGCAACGGCGGCGGCGATCCTGCTCGCCGTGCTTCCCGGCGGCGTCGGGCAGCCGTCGGAGAGCGCGACGCGCTTCTACGCGCTGCTTCAGAGCCGCGACGATTCCGGAGCCGAGAGCGGTCCGGGGTGGCTGATCCAGGTCGCCGAGGACGGCACGGTCCGCTCGATCCCGCTCGCCAGCGTCGCGCCCGGCCGGGGCCGCGCGCTCCAGCTCTGGACCCTCTGGGACCAAGCGCGTGGGCCGGTCTCGCTCGGCGTGCTGCCGCCCGGCGGCTCGGTGCGGCTACCGCCGGAGCGGCTCGGAACGATCGGGTCCGGACAGCTCTTCGAGATCACCCTCGAGCCGGAAGCGGGCTCCCCCACCGGCCGGCCGACCGGCCGCATCCTGTTCATCGGTCGGGCGAGCGCGCCGCCGACGCGAGCGCTGTAGTCGGACGAGGCGACCGCATCACAGCATCGCCCCCGCGTTCAACCGCCCCTCCGGGTCCAGCGCCCGCTTGATCGCGCCCACCAGCGTCAGCCGGGTCGGGTCGGCGTAGCGCTCCAGAAGGTCGCGCTTGAAGCGGCCGATGCCGTACTCGGCGCTGTAGCTTCCGCCGAGATCGCGGGCGATTTCGTAGACCGTGTGGGCGACGCCCTCGTTGACCTCATGGGTAAAGGCGACGCGCTCGCGGCCTTCGGGGACGAGCAGGTTGTAGTGCAGGTTGCCGTCCCCGACATGGCCGTAGAAGGAGAGGCGCACCTCCGGCATTTTTCGCGCGAGCTCGGCGCCAGCCCGTTCGAGGAAGGTCGCGAGCGCGGAGACGGGGAGCGCGATGTCGAGCTTCACCGAGCCGCCGGCCGCCTTCTCGCCCTCCGGGATGGTCTCGCGGATCGCCCAGAACGCCCGGCGCTGGCTCTCGGACTGCGCCAGCACCGCGTCCTCCACGTATCCGGCCTCCATCAGCCCTTCGAGGCAGGCGAGCAACAATTCCTCCAGGGGGATGCGCTCGATCGAGGCGGAGAGCTCGATGAGGAGCGCGCCCCCCGATCCCGCCGCGACCCCGAGCGCGCCGCCGCGCATCCGCTCGACGAGAGCGAGCGAGTTTCCCGAGATCAGCTCGAAGGTCGAGACGAGGTCGGCGGTCTCCCGGCGCAGGCGCGCGGCGATCTCGGGGAGCGGCGCGCCCTCGGCCAGCGACACCCAGGCCGTCGCGCGATAATCCTGGGACGGCCACAGCTTCAGAACCACCCCGGTGACGATGCCGAGCGTGCCCTCGCTGCCGACGAAGAGCTGCTTCACGTCGGTGCCGACGTTGTTCTTGCGTAAGCTGCGCATGTCGCCGAACAGCGAGCCGTCCGCCAGCACCGCCTCGATGCCGAGCACCAGGTCGCGGGCCATGCCGTAGCGCAGCACCTGGAGACCGCCGGCGTTGGTGCCGAGATTGCCCCCGAGGCGGCAGCTTCCCTCCGAGCCGAGGCTCAAGGGGAGGAGCAGCCCGTGCTCGGCCGCGGCGGCTTGCGCCTGCGCCAGGATCATCCCGGCGTCGCATTCCATGGTGAAGTTGAGCGGGTCGATGGAGCGTAAGGACGCCAGCCGCTCCAGGCTGACCACGAGCTGGCGCCGGCCGGGCTCCGGCGTCGCGCCGCCGACATAGCCGGTGTTGCCCCCCTGCGGCACGATCCCGAACCCGAGCCGACCGGCCAGCCGCACGACCTCCTGGACCTCAGCGACGCTGCGGGGGCGCAGCACCGCCGGCGTCTCGCCCCGCATCAGCCCGCGATGATCGAGCACGTAGGGCTCGGTCTCGCCCGCCTCGCTGAGCACGCCGCCGTGGCCGAGAGCCTCGCGGAACGGGTCGAGATCGGTCTCTGGCATCAGCGGGGCGCGGGCGGGTTGGCGGGCGGAGCCGGGGGCTCGGCCGCGGGGGGCGGGGAGGGCGGAGCCGCCGCGTCGGCGGGCAGCAGCAGGTTGCGGGCGACGGTTCCCTCCTTGCCATACTCCGCGTCGATGGCCACGCACGAGCGGGCCCGGTCGCGGGCCATCTCGTTCGACATCAGTGCGAACATCGTCTGCACCCGCGCCCCGAACGGCCCGCGCGGGCTCACATCGCGGCTCGTGGTGCTCTGCTTGGCGAGGAGCGCCTCGAACTGGTCGGTGTCGATGCGGTAGCCGCAGACGTTCGAGGCGGCGAAGACGTAGGCCGCGAACTCGAGCGCCCGCGGGCCCGGCGCGTTGCGGATCTGGGTCTGCGCCGCGCCCGCCAGGAGCAGCGTGGCGCCCGCGACCGCGAGCCGGGTGAGGGTGGAACGAGACATCGGGGGCGTCCTCCGTGGGCGGCCGTCATGCAGCGCGGCCCGCCTTCTTGGGAACCGCACAGTGAGCCCTGCCCCGCCCGGTGGCAATCGCGCCTGGAGCGGGGGCGATGCACAGGCATCCACAACCCTCGGTAGTCTACGCGGGCGCGAGGCGGCGGCGCCGGCTCTAATCTACCGACAACAGTCTTCGCCTGAACCCGAACGGCCTCTCGGCCGACGAAATCAAGAGATCGTGACAATTCGATCGATTCTTTGAGCCGGGCCTCAAGTCGGGCCGCTGAAGGATACCACCGATCCGACGCGGATCCGGACCCCGCCATGCCCCATCTCGCGCAAGACCTGCTCTCGGCCGATCCCGACGCCCTCGCCCGCCTGCGGACCCTCCTGCACGGAGAGACGCCGCCCGCCTCGGCCCCGGACCCGGCGGAGCGCTTCGGCGCGGCGGCCGGCCTGCCGATGAGCGACGCGGCGCCTGCACCGAAGCCCACGACACGGCGTCCCCGCAGGCGCCGGGCCCTGGTGACGCCCTGAGGCGCTCAGGCGTGGGCGATCCAGCCGCGCCAGGTGAAGGCCGCGAAGAACAGGGTCGCGTCGTGGAACCCCGCCTCGTCCAGGATCGCCGCATCCGCCTCCGGGCTCAGCATCTGCACGCTCGCGGCGACCGCGGCGCGGGCCGTCTCCGCCTGCTCCGGATCGGCGCCGGAGGCGACCGCGTAGGCGGCGTAGCGTTGCAGCCAGAGGTCCCGCTCAGCCCCCTGCGGGAAGCTGCCATGGGCGGCGACGAACGGCGCGCCGGGGCGAAGCCGCTCGCGGATCGCCCGCAGGGTGTCGCGGCGCTCCGGGGCCTTCAGGAAATGCAGGGTCAGCAGGCAGGTCGCGGCATCGAAGGGGCCAAGCTCCGAGGAACTCCGCGGGGCGGCGTCGATGTAACCTTCGATCAAGGTCACCCGTGCCATATGATCGCCGAGCAGGCGCTCGGCCGCCTGCAGCATCTCGGCCGACGGATCGACGCCGACGAAGGTCCAGCCCGGATGCGCGTCCGCCAGAGCCTTGAGTTCGAGCCCCCCGCCCGCGCCGAGCACGAGCACCCGTGCGTCTTTCGGCGCCCGCTCGGCGAGCAGGATCGCGGTCATCCGGTGCAGGCTCTCGAAGCCCGGCACGTAGCGCCGGGGCCCTTCCGCGTAGCGCGCCACCACCTCCGGATCGGAGAAGCCCTTCAGGAAGTGCTCCGATCCGAGATCATGCCCTTGCGCCGCGCCGTCCCCGCCATCCGCCATCGCATCCTCTCCCGCAGGCGCCGCAACGCGCGCGGCCACGCTCGCCAGTTGGTGGCGCCGCGCCCCGGCCACAACCACGGACCCGTCGCCCGATGACCCACGACCACGCCCCCCGCAGCGCCGCGCAGGCGCTGGTCGCGCAGCTCCACGCCAACGGCGTGCGCCAGGTCTTCACGGTGCCCGGCGAGAGCTTCCTGCCGGTGCTCGACGCGCTCTACGAATCCGGCATCGAGGTGATCACCTGCCGGCAGGAGGGCGGCGCGGCGATGATGGCCGAGGCCCACGGCAAGGTCACGGGGCGGCCCGGCGTCTGCTTCGTGACGCGGGGGCCGGGCGCCACCAACGCCTCGGCGGGCATCCACGTCGCCCAGCAGGATTCGAGCCCGATGATCCTGTTCGTCGGGCAGATCGAGCGGGGCTTGCGCGACCGCGAGGCCTGGCAGGAGGTCGACTACCGGGCCTTCTTCGGGCCGATCGCGAAATGGGCGACCGAGATCGAGGACGGCGCCCGCGTGCCCGAATACGTCTCTCGCGCCTTCCACGCCGCGACCTCGGGGCGGCCCGGCCCCGTGGTGATCGGCCTGCCCAAGGACATGCTGAGGGAGCCCTGTCCGGGCCCGCTCGCCGCGCCCTGGCAAGCGGTCGAGGCCGCGCCCGGCGCGGAGGAGATCGCCCGCATCGGCGCGCTGCTCGCCGAGGCGGAGCGCCCCTTCCTCCTCCTCGGCGGCAGCCGCTGGACGGAAGAGGCCTATGCCGATATCCGCCGCTTCGCCGAGCGCTTCGACCTGCCGGTGGCCACGAGCTACCGGCGCCTGCCGCTCTTCGACCCCCTGCATCCGTCCTACGCGGGCGATCTCGGTCTCGCCGCCAACCCGAAGCTCGTCGCCCGCGTGCGCGAGAGCGACCTCCTGATCGTCCTCGGCGGGCGCCTCGGCGAGGTGCCGAGCCAGGGCTACGGTGTGCTCGACATCCCCAACCCTCAGTGCCGGCTCGTGCACATCCATCCGGGCCCGGAGGAGATCGGCCGGGTCTACGTGCCGCATCTCGCGGTGAACGCCTCGCCCGCCCGCACGGCGGCGGCGCTGGCGGCGCTGCCTGCCCCGAAGAGCATCCCCTGGGCGGAGCGCACCCGCGCCGGCCACGCCGAGTATCGCGCCTGGAGCGAGGAGCCGACGCCCCAGCCCGGCGGCGTCAACCTCGGCGCGGTGATGGTGCACCTGCGCGAGACACTCCCCGAGGACGCGGTGATCTGCAACGGGGCGGGCAACTACGCCGCCTGGATCCACCGCTTCTACCGCTTCCGCCGCCTCGGGAGCCACGTGGCACCGACCGCGGGTTCCATGGGCTACGGCGTGCCGGCGGCGGTGGCGATGCAGGTGCTGCATCCGGGCCGCACGGTGATCTCGCTCGCCGGCGACGGCGACTTCCTCATGAACGGCCAGGAGTTCGCCACGGCGATCCAGCACGACCTGCCGATCGTCTGCATCGTCTGCGACAACGCCAGCTACGGCACTATCCGGATGCATCAGGAGCGCGACTTCCCCGGCCGGGTGCTTGCCACCGACCTGCGCAACCCCGACTTCGCCGCCTACGCCCGCGCCTTCGGCGGCTTCGGGATCACCGTGGAGCGCACCGAGGACTTTCCGGAGGCGCTGCGCGCCGCCCGCGACAGCGGCCAGCCCGCCATCGTCCACCTGAAGATCTCGACGGATGCGATCTCACCCGGCGCGACGCTGGAGGCGATCCGGGCCGGGGCGCTGAAGGGGCGGTGAGGGGATAGCGGCGGGCGCGGGCCTCCCGCGTCCGGCCTCGCCGGATTTTGTGATGTCTCCGGAGAGATCCTGCCGATCATGAGGCGGCTTGTATTATTGATTGTGACCGGATCGTTCGTGGGGGCCATCGCTCTGCTTGTCGACGCAGCTATCGAAATCAATCGAGAGATCGATCGGTGCGATGACCAGAGTCATGATAGCTATATCTGGGACGACGATGCGCGTCGGCTCGCGTGCCGAAGATAGGCGTTGCTCGGCATTCGACCGTGGACACCGCTTTGCCATACGGCAACAGGAAGTCGATCCCGCCGTCCATGCACAGCACCAACGCAGCCGACACATTCGTCCTCGTCTCGCCTGACTGCCCGGCTCAGGCCGGGCAGGCGCCGGGCAGGGAAGGCAGCGTCGCCTGGCATCAGCACCGGCTGCTCGCCGGTGCGCCCTACGCCCTCACGAGCGACGAGCTGCTGTTCGAGGTCCACGCCCTGCGCGGCGGGATCGAGACGGCGGAGCGGGAGGCGGCACGGGCCGCGTTCTTTGCCAAGCCCCAGGCCTGCCTGCGGGCCTCGCCGCTGGTGAAGCGCTACGGCTGGGGCGTGCATCATGACGCGCACGGGCGCATCGCGATCCATGGGATCGAGACGGAGGGCTACCGCGACCTGTCGCAGCGCCCCGGTCTCACCATCGTCAGCGGAATGCGCAGCCGCCGGGCCTGAGCCGGCTCAGGCGTGCGCGAAATCCCAGTAGAGCTGGCGCGCCCTGCGGAACATCGGGCCGGGCTCGAAGCGGCGCTCGTCGAGCGCCGTGACGGGGGCGAGCTTGGCGAAGTTGCCGGCGGTGAAGACCTCGTCGGCCGCCTGGAAGTCGGCGTAGCTCAGGGTCTCCTCCACCACCGTGACGCCGGCGCCGCGCAGGAGCGCGATCACCCGGGCGCGGGTGATGCCGGCGAGGAAGCTGCCATTGGCCACGGGCGTCCGCACCACGCCGTCCTTGGCGAGGAAGGCGTTGGCGTTTGCGAACTCGGCGACGTTGCCGAGCGCGTCGCGCAGCATGCAGTTGCCGAAGCCGCGCCCGTAGGCCTCGGTCAGGGCGCGGGCGCCGTTCGGGTAGAGGCAGCCGGCCTTGGCCTCGACGGGAGCGCAGTCGGCGGTCGGGCGGCGGTAGGGGGAGAGCGTCGCCCGCACGCCCGTGGGCAGCGGCATCGGCGCGACGTAGAGGCAGAGCGCGTGGTTGGTGCTCTCAGGATCGAAGCGCACGCCGCCGGCGAAGCCCTCCTCCGCCCAGTACATCGGGCGGATGTAGAGCTCGGCGTCGCGGGGGAAGCGGGAGAGCCCGTCCGCGACGAGCTCAGCCCATAGCCCCTCGCTCACCGTGGGCTTGAGCCCCATGGCGGTCGCCGAGCGGTTCACCCGCGCGAGATGGCGGTCGAGGTCCGGCGTCACGCCCTCGAAAGCGCGGGCGCCATCGAAGACCGTGGAGCCGAGCCAGGCGCCGTGGGTGCGCGGCCCCATCATGCGCACGTTGCCGGGGTGCCAGGCGCCCTCGAAGAAGGTCCAGGTCGACTCAGGGGCGGAGGTCATCGCTGGGGCTCCCGACGAGGAGGGTTCGGTCTCTCGGACGACTCAAAATCGGGCGCGATCCCCTCTCCCCGCGTGCGGGGAGAGGGGTCGATCAACTCAGGCCGCCTGGCCGAAGCCGATCGGGGCCGGGGCGGGCTTCCTGACCATGCGCTGCAGCCGCCCGATCACCCGCATGGCGAGGCCGACGAGCTTGGGCTGCGTGCGCCGGCAGAAGGCAACCTTCCGCACGTAGCTCTCGACGTGCCAGTCGCAGACGGCACCGCGGGGCAGGAACAGCACGTCGCCGGCGGTGAAGGTCTTCACGGTGCCGCGGCGGTCGTCGATCGTCGCCGAGCCCTCGAGGAAGTAGATCGTCTCGTCGATGTCGTAGTGCCACTCGAAGCGGCCGGCGGTGCAGTCCCAGACGAGCGTGCTGGCGAGCCCGTCGGCGCTCTTCGAGAGGACGTGGTTGCGCGCGGCGGGCGCGCCCTCGCGGATCCAGCTCGGCTCGATCGGCGCGGAGACCAGCTCCACGTTCGTGACCGAAGGGACCATCGGCGTCGTCGACATCGTGCTCTTGCCTCCCTCGGATGCGCGCGGCGGATAGCGGGCCGGCACGGGAACCGCAACAAACAGAAACCGGCCCGTTTTCTCAAGAGAAGCTTTCGCCCGTAGTTAATCGGAACGATTGAAATCTTCGCCGTTACGATCCGGGAGAGTGATCAGTATCGGGACGTGGACGCCGACGATCTGTTTCGTCCAGAGACTCCGCGCGATGCCCCGATGCCCGCACGATCGCGTCCGATCCGGGGCGAATGCTCAACGATTCACCTTCGTTCCGAGGTGAGGACCCGTTTACCGACGTTCTTCACCGGATCGGCCGCGCCCGTCCCGCAGAGATGTGGTTCGGCGCTTGCGCCATCACAGGCTCGGGCACCCCAGGCGCCCCGGAACGGGACACTTCCATGCGCAGCGAGACCATCGCCGTCCATGCCGGCTACCAGGACGACCCCACGACGCACGCCGTCGCGGTGCCGATCTACCAGACGGTGGCCTACTCCTTCGACAGCGCCGACCACGGCGCCGCCCTCTTCAACCTGGAGGAGGAGGGGTTCCGCTACAGCCGCATCGCCAACCCGACGGTCGCCGTGCTGGAGAAGCGCGTCGCGGCGCCCGAGGGCGGCCACGCGGCGCTCGCCGTGGCGACGGGCCAGGCCGCGCTTCACTACGCCATCGCGACGCTGGCCGACCGGGGCGGCAACATCGTCTGCGTGCCGCAGCTCTACGGCACCACCCACACGCTGCTGGCCCACGTGCTGCCCCGCCAGGGCATCGTCACGCGCTTCGCGGCCAGCGACCGCCCCGAGGACATCGCCGCGCTGATCGACGACGAGACCCGCGCCGTCTACTGCGAGTCGATCGGCAACCCCGCCGGCAACATCTGCGACATCGCGGGGCTCGCCGAGGTGGCGCACGCCGCAGGTGTCCCCCTCGTCGTCGACAACACGGTGGCGACGCCGATCCTGCTGCGCCCGATCGAGCACGGGGCCGACATCGTCATCGCCTCGCTGACCAAGTTCATGGGCGGCCACGGCACCACGCTCGGCGGCGTCATCGTCGAGTCCGGCCGCTTCGACTGGCGTGCGAACGCGAAACGCTTCCCGATGTTCTGCGAGCCGGACGTCTCGTATCACGGGCTGGTCTACGCCGATCATTTCGGGCCGAGCGCCTTCGTGGCCCGTGCCCGCAGCGTCTACCAGCGCACCACCGGCGCGGTGCTGCCGGCGCTCTCCGCCTTCCTGCTCCTCAAGGGCATCGAGACCGTCGCGCTCAGGGTCGAGCGGCACGTCGCGAACGGACGCCGGGTCGCCGAGTTTCTTCGCGCCCATCCCGGCGTCGCCTGGGTCAACTACGCCGGCTTCCCCGACAGCCCCCACCACGCCATGGCGGTGAAGTATCTCGGCGGCGAAGGCTCCTCGCTCCTCACCTTCGGGGTGCATGGCGGCTTCGAGGCGGGCAAGCGCTTCTACGACGGGCTCAAGCTCGTGAAGCGCCTCGTCAACATCGGCGACGCCAAGTCGCTCGCTTGCCATCCGGCCTCGACCACCCACCGCCAGATGACCCCGGCCGAGCAGCGCGCCGCCGGCATCCTGCCCGAGACGATCCGGCTCAGCATCGGCATCGAGCACGCCGACGACATCCTGGAGGACCTCGCTCAGGCTCTGGCACAGGCGGCGCCCGCCCTTCCCGCCGAGGCCGCCTGACATGGAGGGCCTGCACAGCCGCGAGACCTTCGAGCGCCACGACGCGGCGCCGGACGCGATCGCCCTGCATCGCCCATCCGCGCGCCGGGCGCTGCCGCCCCTGCGGGTCGGTCTCCTCAACAACATGCCCGATGCCGCCCTGATCCAGACGGAGCGGCAGTTCGGCCGCGTGGTCGATGCCGGCGCCGGCCGGCGC
>Ga0058701_10000373_pt1 | contig 32280 bp, 13 predicted proteins | sample AgamicOrMae_FD_97039 | JGI IMG/M metagenome (GOLD analysis project Ga0058701, IMG submission 97039) | Agave microbial communities from Guanajuato, Mexico - Or.Ma.e | ecosystem: Host-associated > Plants > Phyllosphere > Phylloplane/Leaf | place: Guanajuato, Mexico | collected 2012-06-04
ATTAGGGTTTATCTGGACTCGAATGGAAATGAGGGAAGCTGGTTCAAAGTTCGCTCGCCTTATAAATATCGGTCCATAGGTGAGGATGTTGTCTGTGAATCCATTGCATTGGTAAGCGACATTTTGGGATCTCTGAATCATGAAGATGTGCTTTACTTGCATGCTAGTGACTTGCATTTATCTGACAACCCCGAATGCTTGGAAATAAATGCAAGCAAGCATTCCACAAGTTGGACCGTTAAACCGTTTCTGGATTATACGGAAGATTTGGAAGAGTTTCTCAAGGGCGGCGATGTGGTTAGACTATTCCATACTGACCAAGAGAAATTCTTGACCATGGATACGTACAACGAAGATAATATCCATCATGTATTCTTGAGATCGACCGATAGAGCTAAGGCAACATCAGCAACATCTAGTAAGGCCTTATGGGAAGTAGAGGTTGTCCATCCAGATCCTTGCCGGGCCAGCTTGGCACGATGGAATTCATTAATCAGGCTCAAGCATTTGGCCACTGAGCGTTTTCTAGCTGCCGATAGAGATGACGACCCTACAATTGATCCAATGAGGGAGAAGCTTCGTGACAAAGGTGCTCCTATTTATAAGTTGATGTCCATAGAATTCTCTTACGATTACGCCACTCTTTTTGAGTTTGACTCAACGACTACCAATGTGAATGGGGATGACTATATACCTATACATTCAAACATAACCTTGAAGCATCATCCAACAGGTACTTATGTTCATAGCACGAGCATTTATATTGATAAAGACAAGAAGAAGTGTTGCATGTCCAAAGTTGGCTGCGCCCAGAACAAAGGTCTGGACGAGGTGTTTGCTGTGATTCCAGTATCTGCCACCGAGATTCGTGATCTGGATTTTGTCAATGACGCCTGTGTCTTATTGAATGAGGCCCATGATTTGATAAGAGAGAATCTAAATTTTGGCCGTGCTGAAGCTCACAAGAAGTTAATAGAGCTGCTGGCTGAGATAATTCATTTCATTGCAAACAAAGAGAGCGAACCTAGAAAAATTGAGAAAGCACTCGTCATGGTTGCCGAGAATCCTAATAGAGAAAGACAGAAGATCTTGCGTGAGCAGGATGTTTTGAGACTACTTTTTGATATACTAGAACTGGAAGATGTTTTAGAAACCAACAAGGATATATGTCGATTGTGTTATAGGGTATTACAGCTTTCATTTCAAGATTATAGGAAAAATCAAGAATATATAGTCAAGTGGGACAAGTTCATGCAACGGCAATTTGGCAAAGACATATTCGCCGAGTTTACTTATAGCGCCTTATTCCACAGTAATAGGAACCTATTAGAAAAATGTGTCAGTCATTCAGATATAAGCGCATTCACAAGATTGATTAGGAAAGAGCGCCAGGCAAGTTTCTTAGACTGTCTTGCTGATTTGTGTGTCACCTCACCGAATGGTTCAGTATGTCCACCAGTGCAGTTACTTATTTGTGAATCTATTTTGTTCGAATCTAACGAAGACATCCTGATTGAAACCAAAATCGTGGATACTAATCAGCATGCCGTTCCCAACTTGGATGGCCACAGTATTGTATTATCGACAGAACATTGGTTACCATTCAATGATACTAAGCTAGCCAAAGAGCTGTGTCAAATTTCGAAGCCACTGCATGAAATTATCATGTCGGCCCGTAACGGGAACGAGGAGGATGCATTTATACTAGATTACTATCGTCACCAGTTGGATTTATTCAGCTCCTTGTGCGTTGGCCGTCAATCAATGGCCATCCATGTCCTGTCCTCTAGATTACCTCTCAAGCTGATCCAACACTGCATTCGAGATAGCGAATTACCCTGCGAGCTTCGAGCCTCATTTTGCCGACTCTTATTGCATTTGCACATCATTAACGAGTCCCAAAGAGCCGTTCCTCCGATCAATCTGAAGCGTCGTTGGTCTGATATAGATGAAAACATAAGTATAGAAGAGTACGATCGTAGTCATGATCCTAGATCGGTGGTTCCTGTGGACGAATTCAAGGAGATAATGGAATTCGTTGAGATGTATCTAAGTGATTTGACCGCAATACCCTCCCGCGCCATTTTCAGCAATAGTCAAAGAAACAAGCTTACATTGGAAGTGATCAATTTAAACAGAGAGTTAACTTACTTTGGATATTACAAACTGAGCGACTTTTTACGTCTTGGTGAAATATTATTGATTGTCCTAGAGGATGATAAGAATCAGCAACCATTAGTGATGAAAACAAAGACTAAAATCATTGAAACCTTGCAGTATATGGCCGACGTGAGATTGGACTACATGCTCACAAGTCTATTAGCAATATTCAAGTGTAACCAGACTCATTCCTCCCAATCGTCCACTCACAGTCCAAAACTTTCGCAACTTACGTCATCCAAGTCGGTTAATATTGCCAAGTCAAGTAATATAGATGTGAATTTCACTTCGCTAAATTCGCAGGCAGCGTCTTCCTACCAGTCCTCTAATGGTATACTTTCGTCTCTTTCTAGTCAGACTGCAATTTCAGCCATCAGAACCGACCAAGCTTTAGACAAGCACTTGAGCGAGGTCAATTTGGACAATAGTCGTGGTCGCAAATTTGTCAACGTTCTCCTTCATCTGGTGAAACATGACTGTCCAGATCTGGTGAGCGCCTCATTGAAGCTATTGCTCAATTATAGATCGCAGAGACGCAGAGTTCTAGAAACATTCCGTCGGGTTGAATTTGACAATGTCACTCCGGAAATAGAAGCAAACTTTCGTGAACTTCATCCGCTAATCGAGAGGTCAGATAAATATATCAGAAAAGGAGCGGATGATAATCATATCGGTATCAATGAGGTACTGTTGCAAAATCCACGTTTGATTTCTTTCATAGTCCAACACATCCAGTATTTGATCAAGAACAAAGACGAAAAGCAGCTGACACAGGATCTTCTCCGGCTCTTGAAGGATATGATCCCTCAAGATAGAGTTGCTAATGGACAAATTAGCGATGTTCGGAATGGATCCAATGCTAGAACAAACGAAAACGGCAGCCAAGTTAAAGACAACAACGATCCTCTGAAGCGTAGCTCTTTGAGTTCAGCCTTCGACATTGTCGGAGTGAAAACTGTCAGAGGCACTGCGGGTGAGTCTAGGAAAGGTAGCAAAGACAGCGGCTTTGGCGTTGTTGGCAAAACGGGCAAAGGCGGAAAAACGAACGTCAATATGCTCAGTCAATCGCTGAATCTGAAAGACATTCAAGATAGGCTAGACTCACACGGGGTGTCCAACCTAGTGGTCGAGTTGATAGCTATGAGCTCGTCGATGTGTGAGGAAAAGAGTCGCGAACGAGCTGCTGCAGTTTTCAAAGACACTCTAGCTTTGGGGATAGCGCTCCTCGAGGGTGGAAATCAGACCATTCAAGGATCTGTCTACGACAAACTCAATCGCAAGAACGAATCAGATAAATCTGAGAGTTTTTTCGAAATTCTTGCTCATCGACTTGGGCTCGCCCAGCAGGCGCTCAGTCCAACCATCGGAATGCCAAGTAGTGCCAAGTGGTCCACAGAGTCGCGTTTGATTCTGAAATTTTTGCAACTTCTCTGCGAAGACCACAACTCTAAGATGCAAAAGTATCTCCATTCTCAAAAGAACAAAACGAACTACAATCTAGTGGCCAAGACTCTAGTTTTTCTAAATTGTATCTGTGGCTCTAAAGAGGGAAGCTTGGGACATAAACTGGGGGAGTACATCAAGGAAAACAATGTTGACTTGATCAATCAAACATTGAAGACTCTCACCGAGTACTGTCAGGGCCCATGTATTGAGAATCAACGTTGTATCCTGTTGCACGAGAGCAATGGCATTGACATGATCCGTTCACTCATACTCGATAGTATAGAGCCGCTCTATAGTTTACGAATGGATTTGGTCTTGGAACTGAAGGACAACGCGTCCAAACTATTGCTCGCCTTAATGGAATCATGCTCTGATCCAAATCATGCCATGCGCATACTGAGAGAACCATCTCTGACGAAGAAGTTGATCAACGTTTCGGTGGCATTCTATCATGAACAGGAGGATTACGATGACATCTTTGCGGGTCTTGGTTGCGAGGGAGCTCCAAACAGCAATGATGGCATTGTCATGCCGCGTGACGTGGGCCACAAAGTGTTCATCTTGTGTCATCAGCTTGTGCAACAATATAATCTAAACCCTTGGACGACCAGTGGCTCTGGCGCAGTGGCGAAAATTCCAACTTCCGAGGAGGCATCGATGATGGCTAACAAGTCTGAAACACAGGCCGAGCGCGAAAGTCATCTTCGCGAATCGACGGCCCTCCGTTACTACGAGTCGCATACTGCCCAGATCGAGATAGTTAGACCCGATCGTAAGTTGGAGCGCGTCGTCTTTCCGGTTCCTCAAATATGTGAATATTTAACAAGGGAGACAAAGTCGCGCGTTTTCCATGAAACAGAACAAGATGAACGAGGTAGTAAAATACCGAATTTCTTCCAAATAGTTGACGACCTTTTTGACGAGATGAAGTGGCAGCGTGAGTTACAGACGAAGCCCATTTTGCACAGTATCGCCCGTTACATGTCTTTGTGGTCGGATCTAGAGTTCAAATTGAGCTTCCTAGTCACAGTTTTAGTTTTATTTTGTGTTTCCAAGGCTAACGTTTTAACTGGCCTCCCAAACGATTCGGATGGCCAGCAGCAAATGGAGCAAAAAGATTACTCTCAACAAAGCAATACTCCAGAATCGACAATAGAACCATCATCAAGCCATCATTCGGCTAACCAAAAGACAGCCGCTTTATTACCAAGCCTGCTCAGCACATTATTAGCTATTGCCCTTTCTACCTTCTTCGTATTCAAGCCTCGTATTAGACATTCATGGTCAATCTTTTTGATCTGCGCAACCGTTTACTTGGCCCAGGTCGTTGGCCAGTGTGTGGCTTTGAAAATCTTGGGCCTTTTCCTTGAGGGAGTGACCATTATGCATCTCTTAAGCGTCCTTATCAATAGTGGAATAGTGAACAAGCTGATTAGCGAGATCATATTGGAAACGGAAGTGCTTTATCATGGTTGCTATTTGTTGGTATGCACTCTTGGATTCCTTTGCAATTCACTGTTCTACCCTTTTTTACTTCCACCGAGTTTAATTAGACGCGAAGAAACGTTGAGAAACGTCATTAAGTCGGTGACGAAAAATGCCTATTCCATTTTGATGACAGGTTTCTTGGGCCTAATCATAATCTTATTATACTCTATTTTCGTGTACCTATATTTTGCAAATGACTTTGTCATTGATATGGACGATGGAACACAGTATCAGCCCTGCTTGAGGACTTTATGGGAGTGTTATGTGGCGCACGTGAATTATGGCTTGAGAGATGGAGGCGGAATTGGCGAAAGGATCAGAGACATTCGCTTAGACTTGAGCACCCTGAACGTTCTGAGGATATTTTTCATCGTTTCCTTCTTTTTGGTCGTCAACTTGCTCATCCTTCAGCTCGTCTATTGTATCATTGTGGACAGTTTCGCAACACTTAGAGGCGAAAAACACAGCAAGGAGGAGCAGTTGAGAAACACCTGCTTTGTATGCGGTTTGGATAGAACCTCCTTCGAGCATCGCCAAGTCACCTTCGAGGACCATATCGAACTCGAGCACAACCTATGGCATTATCTGTATTTCATTGTTCTCATCAAGATCAAGAGCCACACTGAATTAAGTGGACCAGAGTCTTTCGTGGATGAGATGATAAAAAATAAAGATCATTCATGGTTTCCTAGAATGCGTGCCCTTAGTCAGCAGGGATAAGCGTCTGCAGTGCATGCAATTAGGAAAACCAATGAACTAGCCAGTCTATAGTACTAATTAGTAATGAACTCCTCCATTAGATGATTGTTTAGAGCGCTGTTCGTGGCAGGGCGAGTCCCGATGATACGGTTTTGCAAATGGCTTGGCGCTAGCTTCCAGGCATAATCTCCGTCACAGTTGGCAGTCGGCCCGGGATGGAGAGCTGGAACCTCGGACATGGACTCTCGGAGGGAAATTGGAAGTGTCTCAGTAGCCTGGTGGTGCAAAATTGACACCAGAGCTCAGGAATGCGAGATCCATAACAAAATTAGAGACCACGGAGCTCGAAACACTTTATTAAGCGGCATCTTGTCCCCTGTGTGACTTCCGGACGCAATTTGTCGTCCTGAATTATCGGCGAGCAAACTTTACTGCTAATCTCAATCAAATGTTATTCCGCTGATAATGCTTTCGCTTGGATGGAGTGGAAAGCGAGTCAATGGATGAGCTATCCGTGACAGATCTTATCCACATCGGTTGACGACTATGTCGATTGGCCCAATTGTGAGAAGTTCTGCTTCAGAGTGTTTTGACGCCCAAGCATGCCTACCGGATTGGCTCCCAATAATGCTGCACCTGGACTGATCTCGAAAGGGTTCAAGGATGCAGAGAGTTTGTTGGAGTATGCATTCATTCCAGGAATGATGTGAACGCGAACATTGCCTTTCGAGTCCATGTCGAGTTGGCGTCTAAAAATTGGTGTTTTCCGCTGGAAAGTCACGTGAGATTTGCAGCAACAATAATAGAACAACTTGTTGAATGCTTCCCGAAAATCTTTGTTCGTCAAAGCGTAGAGATAAGAGCAAGAGCAACAGTTCAATGTTGCCAGCCACCAAACAAGATCCTTGAACTCCTGAGTGAGTGTTCCAGAAAGTAATTCGTTGTCTGTCGAGCCAGTCGATGTGTCTCTCTGCTCGAGTGAGTGGCTTGACAATTGAAGGATTGTGGTGAGAATGATGAACGGAAGCCAGAGGAGAAAATTGATAGTGAACACCAATATGTTTGACTTCAACAATTGGTCGTCAGTCATATAGTTGTACGTGCAAAGTATCACATTGGCGCGCCTCTTGGTTGAACTTTCATGCGCGCACAGACTGTTTCTGGTCTCAAGTTGGGTCTTTTTCACGGCCGAGAGGTCGTCATGAGGAGGCAAACTTGTGGTGTCAACTGAGAGAGCATTCTGGCTCAATGGGCTTGGACGTGGCCGCTTTCTTCTTGGGGGCCTCTGATCTCGAGTTTGCCCTCCAGCCGCACTCGAAGACAGTCCCTCCTCTTGGACTATCTCGCAGGCTTCACTTCGCAAATTAACATCCACCGATTGGATCACCTTGACCAGAGCCTCACTCATGCCAGCAGCCTTGTTGCCATTTTTGGGGCCATTTCTCGTCTCGAGTGACTGATGTCTTGGGCTGGAGAGCGGCCGCGTCTGTGCGCAACCAAGCTGGTCCCCTACACTATTTGCATCCCTCAAGGCAGAGGCCTCGACAGTTTGGAGCTGTTGGCTTTTCTGCAATCTGCTTTCATCCAAGTGCTCATCATTGTTTCCAGCCGCCGAAACAACACTCGCCCGGACTGAACTGCTTGCGTAGTCTAACCTCTGCACTGGCCGCTCGATTGATAAGAGCGTATTCTCACCGTGATTGATACTGTTCAAATCATGGTCCTGACTCAGTGGCATCGTCGAGCGATAATTCGGACGCTCTCGTCTGAGTTTTGTCGCCCCCAAACGAGCCTCCGAGTTCACCAGAATTGGACTCCCGACCGGAGCTCTCTGCTGGCCATAGTGGAAGCTCTGCGCGTGGTGCCTATAAGCTCGGTACGCGCACTGGTCCATTGCACTCATCTTTGGGGCACGCATTTCGCCAGAAGTTTGTCCGGAACAAGTTGGCTCAAAAACAGGCGTGCCATGTTTCTGGCGGTCGAACTTTCCAACTGACTCGTAGGCTGCTCCATCGTTGCAAATGGTGGTCATCGATTGAGTGCGATCCTGACCATTGGGGGCGGAAGACATGCTTTGGTTCTGCATGGAGACGACTGTTTGTCGGGGGAAATCGTTTGTGGCGAAGGTTGAGGCTGTGGCCGGTTCTGAGGGTGCGTGATGGTGCTCAAGTGGGTCCGAATGTCGTGCCGATCTTGGCTCCAGAGGGTAGACTCCGGACTGTTCTTGTCGGTCTCTAGACACAAGCAGGGTGGCTGTGTATGGCCTTGCAGTGGGAGGAGCAGAATAGGACGCTGGGCCGGGGATGCTGATGGCTGCCATTCCCGAGGGACAATGGATGTCAAATTTTTGTGACGCGCTCGTGCGAGTGGCCGCTGTGTCGTGGCGACTCGGACAGACTGGTGCTGATTGTGGGACTTGGGGGGCGAGCTGACACCTTTGGTGTGGGAGGTCGACTGGATCAATTCGGGCTGGAAGTGGGCCACGCATGGACGCATGGTGGGCCACACAAGCGCCATTTCGCACACTCGACACAGTGGCCGGTGGGGGCGCGCTCATCACTTGATTCAGTTGCACATGGTTACCCTCGGCAGAAATATTGTTGTTGTTATTATTATCATTGTAATTATTGCCATCACTATTCTTCGGCACTCTCCTGCCAACATTGCTGCCGATCTTCCGACCTCTGTTTTTGGCTGAAACTCGCCGAGCCATCTCATTGGCTGCGTGGGCCAGAGACAATCCAGGATCCTCCTCTTGCTCCTCGTTTCTGCCACTCTCGCCAAAGCAATTCGCTTGTTCTCCATTGTCACCGGTGGATCTCGACTCGGAGTAATCGGCAAACTGGTTGCAATGAGCAGCCAGCTCCTTCGGTCTCAGTCCTCCTTGGCTGCTCATGTTCGGCTGAACTGGATCTGCAGCATCCGATCGGTCGAAGGTGTATGCTTGGTGCTGTGCAACCAATGGAATCGGCGACCTTGGCACGAGCAGCGCCGGCGGAGTTGCGGCCAGAGTGGCCAGTGGCACCGGTTTGTATGGTCTCAGTCTGAATTTTTTCATCCTGAAATAGGCGCGCCCAAACAGAAGGCTGCTCACTAGAGTTGGCAAGATCAGTGCGCACAACAAGCCGAGCCGAAAAAGGGGCCTCGCCGCAACTGGGTGCCCTTTTTTCTCCTCTCCACTGCTTTGGGCCGGCCTGGTTGGTCGTTGCTCGAGTTGGACTGGCGACTCGCGGCTATTAGTGTCAGGCTGATGAACTTGTCGCTTGTGTCTGCTCAAATTTGCGCCAGATGCTGACTCCAATCGAGACAGAGGCCGCTGTGTACTGCCTGGTGAGTCCAAAATTGCGCCAGACCCATCCAATGGGAGAGGATTTTCGCTTAGATTGCGCTTCCCTCTCGTCCAGATGTTGGTTGGAGATCTAGTTCCCGTTTCTGGACTTTTTGGGGACATTTCGCTCGAATTGGGCGGCCAGTGCGTCATTTGCATTGCGTCCAATTTTCGAACGAGCTCTGCCTCTGCTGCGTCCAAAGTGCGCCCATGTTTATCCAAACTTCCAATTCCGCCTCTCCGACCATCTCCGAACTCTGTCTCATGAGACGTAGCAGATTTTGAGCCACCTTCCGATGGTCCGTAATTATTATTCATGAGCCTCCTCTGCCTCTCCGTGAGCCACTCTGCCAGCTCGTCGGCCGGATTGATGCCGACAATTAGATGTTGTTTCTCATGCACGTCTTGTTGTGGCTCCCCAAAAAGGATCGGCTGCAAATTGCCGCCCCATTTGCCAGAACTCCACCGACCTTTGCCGGGAGCTTTGCCTCCAACTTCTTCGTGGTAGCTTTCTGGTTCACCTTTCAGTTTGCTTGAATCCACCGAATCATGTTCCGCTTTTCTCTCAGACAAATCTGATCTCTTCCTCTCATTTCTGCGGTTCCTGATCGCCATTTGCTCTTTCAGACCAGCTCGACTCGAGTCATTTCCACCAACCGAACGTTCACTTGAGCTCCTAATCTCTTCATTTGTCATCGGCTGGTCTTTAGTCCTAGTTGCAGATTTGTCCCAATCTTCTTGCCCAATTTCAGCGCCCAGTTGAGCCAATCCAGACTCCTTCTTTTTCGACAGACGTTCTCTGCCTAAAGCAGTCTGTGTATGCCCATTCTGAGAAATATTGTCTTCCAGCAGTCCAGTCGCAGTCTCGTGTGACTCGGCTTCTATATCGTTTGAGTGGATCGGAATTGGTCTTAGCACAGAGCGGAAAACATTAACCTTTGGCGCCGACTTCCAATCAGCGTCCACCTCTTGCGACGAAATCGCTTGATTCGTGGAATCATGCTCGACCCTTAGCTTCGGGAAAGTGTCGCAACAATGCTCCAGAAGAGCAGGAGTGGCAGTCGAGTTTGAGCTGCTCGTGGGGCCAATCCTTGTCTCTGCGGCCAACAAGCCTTCCGAGCTGGACAAAGGCTCGGAAAAACTGGCGAGGTACGTCCGCCTGACGCGCCTCCCTCGGTGCTCTAATCTCGCGGGCTTGAGACTCGTGGAAGAGTGGCCCTTGTCATTGATGTGCGAATAATAATAATGACGAGAACCCACTTCTCGAGTTCCCCCACTTGTGGCCAACTTCCACCGCTTGTTCCGGCCGAGTCTGGCCGCCACATTAGCCGCCTTGCCGTTTTGTCCCGTCTCTCTTTCAACATCATTATTCGCATCATGACGCTGATGAGAACCAACATTGGCAAGCTCAGCAGATGGTCTCTCATATTTGCGTTCCCGGAAGCGTGGCGAGTCTCTAGTGTTAGCAAGTAGTCGATGGGGCAACTGCGGGTGCATAGGGTACTTGTGTGCAGGTTGGGCCGTCTGCTCGCCTGGGTTGCTTAGCTCGAATTTGCTTGCCCTCAGTACAATCTCTGCTTCTTTTCTGCCCGCTCGCTCCAACTGCCTGCCAGTCGCCAATCGAATTTGCCGCCGCCCATTCCACCTCGCCCTTTGCCCCGCCTCAGACCTACTCTCGCGCTCCACTTTCTCGCCAAGCTGGGACCCAATCAGGCCACTGTAGTCGCCGAGCTTGGGCGCAGTTTCCGTTTTGCTTACCTCTGGCAGATCTCTAATCCGGCCCGGCGACAAACTAAGCTCGTCTGTCGGGCTGCCGGGCGGCCGATTTTGTGCCTTTCCTTTCCGGCTGATGGGCTGCCACTCACTCAGGTAACCCCCAAGCTTCTCAGGCTGATCTGGGCGAACACTCTTGGCAGACTCGTCGCTTGGTCGCCTGCCAGCGTCTTGGCTGGCGGCCGGAGCCATATTCTCGGCGCCCACTTTAGCCCAAATGGAGTCTGCGCGTCTTGGGCCCGCAGACTGTAAGCCGCTCAAGTCGGCCACTTGAGCTTCTCCCTCGGCGACTTCCTTCCTCCTTGCTCTTCCATGCGGCTGCCCCATTATGAGACCAACTCGCCAAGAAGGTGCACTGTGATTTCTGCCACTTTGCTCCCCCTTCAACCACTGCTCTCCGATCTCAATTGATTGATCCGTCAAACTTTGCTCGGGGATCTCTCTTGTTATCCTGCGCCGCTTGATACTCTCAAGCTTGGCCCTCGAGTTCAATCCATCGCTCTCCATTCGCCGAGATGAAGGCCGATTGTCGCCCATCGGCACGCTCTTGGCAGACTCTCCTCCCAGCACCTCCCAGTGGATTGGGCGCTGCAATTCCTGCCCATCAACGCCAGCTGCTTGCAGATTATTATTATTATTATTGTTTATACTTGCCAGAGCAGCGTGGTTCTGTCGATAGGTTGATGGAAACGTGCCGAAAACAGTCGCCCGCTGAGAACTTTGTCTTTGGGTGCAGAATTTGCTGCCAAAACTGAGCTCCAAATTGGCAACTAAAAAGAAGGACAGAAACCAGCTGAGGAAGATCCAAATGAGCACACGCGAACGGCCGCACCAAAAACGGTAACCGCAGCAGCCGGCGCGCTCCAATCGGGCGCCCTCATGTTCACAGGCAAACTGCTCAGCCAGGCGAGGGGCAATTTTCTCACTTCCGCAATCTCCTCCACTCCGTCGGGCTCCTCCTAGTCTGCCGAGTCCAAATCGGGCCAGAGCAGCGCGGACTGAGCCAAGCCCGCTCAAAATGGGAACGGCAACAAAATTAATTAATTCCCCGATTTGTCCCAGGCAGCAGCGGTGGCGATGCGGCCAGCCAGCCTGCTCCCCTGGCAGCTCTTGTCTTCCGTCTCCTCCTCTCTGCTGGCGCCTCTGCACCTCACACGCAGGTGCAGAGGCGCCTCCTGATGGACAGACACACGAAGACGCCCCCAATGGAGCCCCATCAAGCCGCAACAGACCCCCCACTCTGCTCCTCTGTCTGTGGCATCTCCCATTTGAGGGCCGCCCTTTCGGCTGGCTCTGTTCCTCAACGCCGGCGAAGAATTCCCTCTCCAGCAGTTGGGCTCGACTCTTATCAGATTGTTCTGCTGTCTGGGCTTGGTGCTCTCCAATTGGGGTATCGGGTTTCCTCGCGAAAGGAGAGACTACCTTGCAATCAGCAGAAATTTCTTCCCCTCGCAGCTTATCACAGACAATCTGCGGCCCGTCTTCTTCGCCGACTTGTCGCTTGTCATTGTGCGCGATGCTGGCCGCCTCTTGCAACTTCTTGCCCACTTTCGACTCCTCGTCTTGTTTCTTCTCATTAACGTTTTCCCCATTCTTCTCTTTCTGCTCCTCCTCCTCCTCCTCCTCCTCCTTCGCCAACTTGGTTATCACCTTTTCCGAACAAGAATAACCCAAATAATTGTCAACGGCAATTAGGACAAACGACAGATTGCCAACAATCAGACTGAACTCGAGAGTCAGCCACTGGTAATGGCAGAGTTTCTGCGAGTCCAGTCCTTGTTCTCCGGCCATGATTTGCAAGGCACTAGATGGAATGACGAACAGAGTGACCAACAAATGCGACATGGCCAGACTGACTAGGTAGGAGTTTCCACGAGTTTGCAAAGACTCAATCACTGTCAATGCGCTCATCATGAATATGCACCCAATTGAGCCGCAAACAGATATTAGGAAGAGCAGCAAGAGTGAGAGGAGACCATTGAAGGTTTGTTGTCTCGCCGCGCTGGCCAGGCTGCCCTTTTTGGGGTTCATTCTTGGCCCGTTTGGGAAGTGTCGCTGGAAATAATCGTTGGCTAGAATTCCTGGACGTTGAGGGTGCTGATTTGCGGGCGGAGCTGCTTCTGAATGGGGTGGAAAAAGAGGAAAATGGTAGTCTTCACTTTGAAAGGCGAAATCGCCTCTCTCGAGCTGCACTGAGTCTCTCGATTTGATGTTGCGCCTTGCAAATCCAGACCAAGTTTCAGGCCGGCCAGACCATTGCATTTCTTCATTCTCGCCGCTTTCATCTTCATTATCAAATGTCTTGCCCTTCAAAATTTCGATTATTCTTTCCTGATCTGACCGATTTTGTCGGACGCTTGTCGATAGAATTAATTGCGAGGGATGGATCTTGGTTGTTGCTGCGTGAAGGGGCGATACAGTGGTCGGCAGATTGGCCGGCAGTGTAAGGGCCATGTTTCGGCTCTCATTTGTTCTTCTTCGAGTTCTCCAAACTCTCAGATGCTGCCCACTTTGGACTCTCTCTCTCTCCAAACTGCCTCTCAGTTTGCCTCGCTTTTCCACTCCAGCAACATAATGATGGGCGCCCTGAACTGGACCAATTCTCAGCATCAGACATGGTGCAATGCGGGAGGACACTCGACTGGCTAACGAACGAGAGCTTACTGAGAGGCGGAAAAAAATTCCTATGGAGACGAGCCTCAGATGCTGGTAGTTGGCGGGTTTCCCATTGAAGCCTATGCGCAGGCGCCCACACTGCATGAGAGCTCGGGTCCAATGCCCAAAACAGTAACTAGCTGCCAAATTGCACGGGCCAGCTCTCCGCTAAGAGCCGATAAGATTGGGGCCCAGTCGGAGGGGAAAAACGGGCTCCTAGTTTTTTGCCTCCAGCTCCCTCAATCATTCGCCGGCTGGACGCTTGTTCAGGCTGGCAACTCATTCAAGCCGCCTGGGCCCACACACATCAGATGATAAGTATTTCCTCACTAAAGAGATGTCGGAAAACAGGATAAAATTGGACGCAGAGTGAGCGGGCCAGGCGGCAACTTTTCCACATAACATCAGTGGAGACTGCATGATGGTGTTTGCTCACCAGTCTGTTTGCGCCCACCCTCATTCGACCAAGCGGCTGGCCCACTTAGACCCAGGCTAGACTGTGGCGCTCTCTCCACTTTTTCCCGCCCCTTCGACTTGATTCCTTCCCTCCTGGTTGGATCCCATTTAAACTGAAACTGGACGAGGTCATCAAATATCATACACACGAACAAGTGGCCCATGCTCGCCGGCCGTGTTTGTGAGGAACAAGCACGGATTTTGCAATCTGGCCGAGTTGTGCTCTGGATTGTTTGTGGAGGAAGCACAAAATTACTCCAACTACCTGGGAACAGACGAGGCCTGTGCACACATTGGATTGTCTTCACTCAATAATGATCACTTGATTAAGTTGGCAGTGGTGCAAAGCTCGTCCATTTGACGCGCCTGCAAGCAAAGTGAGCTCGCCACTGTGCAATGCAGTCTGCAGAGGAGCGCATTTCTAGCGCGGAAATTAAGCAAGCCAAGCATTCCGCTTCCACGCACAGCATCACCCACATCAAATGTCGCCACCGGTTTTCTGCTTTCTGCTCGCCTCCAATTGCGCCTCTAGGCGCCTTCGCCTCCAGCTGTCGAAATGGAAGGAATTCGATTTTGATTGAATCGGTAAACACAGTCCACAGTGCATGGTCAAGGTTTGGACAGAGAAAAAGGTTTGGGCCTGAGGAATAGCTGGCAGGAATTGTGCGAGAAAAAGTGCCACCTCTCCGCGAGTCCAGATAATACTCAACTATGCCCCCACAAAGGCGGCTCGGTATCTTTTTGCGAGTCAGAATTCATCCCATTCGCATGATCTTTCGTTTTGCTCTAGAGATCAGCCCCATTTGGAGGCGAACTCCTATTCCTGAGTCTATCTCCAGGTCAGCTCAACAAAGAGAGAGGGAAAGAGTATCAGTCGCAGAACGGCAACTTTGGGCTGTCATTCGCACCCCAACGTAGACACTGCAGTCTAAACACGCCGAAACGAATGAAGCCGGGGCTATTGCGAATAATAGCCACCTGGACACGGGATTAGGCTGACAAGCTCGTGGCCAGCGTGATTGATGTGTGCATGCGCTGCCATCAAATTGGTATTGAAACCGATGGAGTTTACGGGAGTCTAGGTAAATTCAGCTCATGGCGATGGTTTCTATTTTTCTAGTTGAGTGATTTCGAGCGCGGGAAAAGGGGAACTTCATCTCTTGGGTGCCCACCAAGTGGTAGGAGTGAGAAATCTACTCTAGAAAAATATGCGTCAAATAAGGCAGAAGCAAAAATTGACCCAAAAATTGGACACATGCACCGAGTTCTCCCTCGTTCCCTGCTCTGCTCACGCACCCACTCTCTTCAGTCTCCCATTTTTGGCCCACCTTCTTGCTGAATCGTAATGGTTTGGACTTCAATTCTGAGTAGCTGCTAGCCGAAAATGGAACTAATCCAGAGTTGTGAACCAGGTTCGTGGCAAAGTCGAGTTATCCCGCTTGGCATGGTCAAAAAGAGCGAGAAGTGTCACCGAATTGGATTCTTGCATAGCAAAGCCGCCTCCGTGCAAGGTGTTCAAGTTGGTGCGTGAGTTTGACATTCAATGCATAATCTACATAAGAGTCTTGTCGAGTTGCATGTGACCTCAATTTGGCATGCACCTCTGCTTCATGGGGCCTATTTTGCTCAGGGCGTAGTCCCGTCATGTTTCATTATTAATCCTATTAATCACTGAAACACATGAAATTGCCTCAGGTTGATCGGGAGCGAAAGACAGAAGTGAGCATGGTGAGGCCAGGTGAATGGGGCACAAGTTTCAGGTGAGAGTCGGTGAGACTATTGGACAGAGTCATGTGAAAACGACCGCATGGAAGGTTGCGCTTGTTTCTTTGGCTTATCATTTTCAAAGCCGAATCAACTAGATCTTCGGTGGGTACCAACTCAAACGTGTAAAACAACAACATCGGACTCCACAATTTGCCCCAGTTTGCTTGATAGCTCATATCGTGATCACGTAATAGCTGCAAAAAATCGGCTGCATCTCTACAGATCAACTGTGCACGACACGTACCTTGAGGCACGTGCAGCCTTCAGACGCGTAACGCGTTAAGCAGCATGCGCACCATGTGCACCGCGCACTCATGCTGCTGCAACACTTCTGAATGCTCGCCTGGACTCCTCTCGAGCATCACCAACTCATGCGTCAGCTAAAATCTTTCAATGGGTTGTATAAAACACATATCGTAGAGTGAATTCAATATTGTCCGATTAGGTCTATCGAATTACGGAGTGGAACAGTTGTAGCAAATTTTGGTCTCAATTAAGGAGTAAACTGCATCCCTCGATCGACGGGATCCCAACTGAATATCGCTAAATTCAAGGTCAATAAAGAATCTTACGTGCGAAACTTATAGATGCTGTATCCTCCTAGATTGTCCTCATATATTTAAGAATCACCTGGCCCTTCACTTTACCGATAATATTTATCATCCATCAGCTTAGCAATCTATACTGATACCTTAGAGAAACGAAAATCATAACTCAACATCCCCTGAACTTTACACCCCTTAATCAATAGACACCACATCAATCACGTCTATGCACCCACTTCTGAGGCTCAAATAAATCCGGTTTCTAGTTTTTTATTATAATCGATTCCTTCACATCACCCTAATATTAGCTATGGCCATGGAAACATTGAGGAACCAAGCAAATGATTTCTTCAAGAAAGGGAAATATCAAGAGGCCATGGAGTATTACACCAAGGCGATCGATGCTGAACCTCTGACCCAGCAAACCGCCATTTGTTTTGGCAATCGTAGTTTCGCCGCCTGCAAGTTGGAGCAATACGGTCAAGCATTGCAGGATGCCGATAAAGCAATAGAGTTGAATCCATCTTATATAAAAGCATATTACAGGAGAGCTGCTGCTTACATGGCATTGAACAAATATAAATCTGCCTTGGACGATTTTAAACGTGTTGCAACCTTACAAGAACAATCCGAGAGTAAAGATAAGTTTATATATGCCAAAATTAAGGAATGCGAAAAACTGATACATAGACAAGCCTTTGAAAGAGCTATATCCGTCGAAGCTAAAAAAGAAAAGCCCTTAGCCTTTACGATTGATTGTGATTCAATTGCAGTAGAGAAAACCTACAAGAACGCTAGATTGAAGGATGATAAGCATGTCACAAAAGAATTTGTTGAGCAGTTGCATGAGGATTTCAAAAATTCCCAAATACTACATAGACGTTACGTATTTGAAATATTGTGTCAAGCTTACAAGTTTTTCTCGAATCAACCTTCTCTGGTGGATATAAATATTGCAAAAGACCAAAAATTTACAGTTGTAGGTGATATCCATGGACAATTCTTTGATCTATTAGAAATATTCAAACAGAATGGGTGGCCTAGCTCAGAGAATCCATATCTATTCAATGGTGATATTGTTGACAGAGGTTCTTTCAGTATAGAATGCATATTATTGCTACTGAGTTTGAAATTGTTATACCCTGAGCATTTATTCATTTCGCGTGGTAATCATGAGACTCATACCATGAACCAAATGTATGGATTCGAGGGAGAATGTAAGCACAAGTACTCCAGTCAGGTATATGAATTCTTCACTCAGGTCTTTCAGGTTCTACCATTGGCACATTGTTTAATTGGCCTCAATGAACTCGGTTTACAAGCCAGCAAAGTTCTGGTGATGCACGGAGGATTATTCAGCCAAAACAACGTTAAGCTAGAGGACATTAGAAAGATTGATAGAAATAGGCAACCCCCTAGTGAGGGCCTGATGTGTGAAATTTTGTGGTCAGATCCAATGCCGCATGATGGTAGGGTAGTATCTAAGAGAGGTATAGCAATTGCATTTGGACCTGACGTGACGAAAGAGTTCTGTGAAAACAATAAGTTAGATTACATCATTAGAAGTCATGAAGTCAAATATGAAGGATATGAAATTGCGCATGATCGGAAGTGCATAACAGTATTCTCTGCTCCAAATTATTGCGATACAATGGGTAATTACGGGGCGATAGTTCGTCTGAAGGGACCAGACCTGACTCCAGCATTCACCCAGTTCACGGCAGTCTCACATCCTGATATGAAGCCAATGGCATACGCAAATCATTTATTGAATCTGCTGTAGCATTAAATAAAAACACCTGAATACCTGAATTCGACATCCTCACGAGATTTGATCAAGTCCGACCACATGATGATGATACGGAGCTCCCTACAATGAGCTCAAAGATTGGGTGACAGACACAGTTGCACAGGTAGAGGAAGGTTATTTCCCGAGTACATGTAGGACTGACTAGAATATGTTCTGTAGGTGGCTAGGATGGAAACCATCATGAGATGTTAGGCTCTTATTGTGCATCTTATTTTATTAATCATCAGAGCAGAGACTATTTTTTTCAAAACTCCGATGTAGATCGTTCAAAGTTTCAACATTCTTGATTAAAGATTCAGCGCTTTCACTGATTTCTACCAACTCATAGTTTGGATCTAGTTGACTCAGATAATCATCTCTTGGCATGTGATTCAGATACTGATTTGTTGGACTTTGTCGGTGAGTATGTTTGTAACGCTGGGGGATGGGTGTTGCGGCTTGGGGGTTATTATTGTGAAATTCGCTGCTAAAAAATGATGACGTTGAAGGTGATCTAACAGGTATCCTATTATTGATATAGGAGGGAGGTCTAGTTGTTGAGTGATGATTCGGTGATAGCCTGACAGCTTTCAACGCCTGAGTGGCTGTATTTGTTGTGGCACTAATCTGTCTCTGTTGCTCTTCTAATAATTTGTTGCAGTCATTCTGGTTCTTATGGAGATCGCTTACTTGGTGATTAACACTATCCATGGATTTGTTTAGATCCTGTACCTGCTGTGTTAACGCTGATATGAGTCTGATCCATTCGCTACACTCATTCACTTTTGTTGACATCTTCTCTATATCAGCTTTGATTGTGATGTTCATCTCAACCTCTCGCTTTTTGACCACCTCGAGCTCCTCTCTTAAACTATTGTTTTCAGCTGCAAGCTCTTCGCAGTTCTTCTCAAGGTTTGTGAGTCGGGACTCGAGTCTCTCTATCAATCTCTTATCTTGTTCATGCTGAGCTTGTTGTGCAGTGAACCGTTTCTCGTTCTGTTCTAAGAATTCTGTAATCGATTTGCTCACACTCAAAGCGAGGTTATCCATAGTAGTGTACTTTTTAGAATGCTTATTGGGTCAGACATTACTAATTTTAGATATAACTTGTGCCTTGACGGATGATAATATGTGGAGGTATGTATAATGGTCACAATTTAGAGTTGTAAGTCTTATGGTGAATAGTTGATTACGATTATTCAAACTATCTTATAGTATGAATACGAAAGTGGGGGAAGAAACAAGCTTTTGGGCGCGACATGAGCCATTTTTGGCGGCAAAGCGGTGCGAGCAGCACGATTCCTCTGGTGCATCAAAATGGCGCCGGCGCACGACTTGCACTACGCTATGCACACATTGTATAGTCGATTGGATTGAACCCAATTGTCCAGGGAGCTGTCGTAATCTCGATGTCAAGTAGCTTGGTGCTCCAACTGAACCTGCTTTTCGGCCCGATCTTCGTGACACCAAGGGCAATAGTGCGATCGAATAACTACAGCCATAGAGGTGAGATTTTTTGGAAATAGTATTGAACCAGAAATACTTCCCGTCCTTTTCCTCCCACTTCTTGTTCGGATCCACCTGAGTCGAGACCAGTCAACAGATTCGCAATCAAGGTCGGTGGCATCTATGACTAGCTAATTGGGTCTGCGCTGTCTAAGTCTTTTTGAAACTTCGGATCAATGCCGAAGTACCCGTCTCTTGCCTTTATTGCCATGCGAGTTAATTAATTCATCAACTCGGTTGCAATGTGAACTGATCTACCGGGGACGCGTAGTTCGAGATAGAAAGTTGTTACAATTCAACGTGTTTCACTTCAAACACATCCAGATTGCCTCAAGGGGCCAGCGAGCCAATCGAAAGGAATCGGCTTGTTATGCAATGTACGGCCCACCCATGATTATTGTACAACTATCAGTTTCCTTTTGGGTGTCCAGTTTCAGATGTCCACAACCATTCGCTCGTGAATATCAGTGTTTTGGACAACTGAGCAGAACTCATCGAACGAAATCTTGCCATCCATGTCTTTGTCAGCATAGAGTATAGTTTTATCCACAATCTGCTGTAACTGTGTGTCGCGGAGATTATTTCCAACCATCACCTTAAGAACCTGGAAGAGTTCGCCATTAGAGATGAATCCATCATTGTCTACATCGTATATACGAAAGGCAAATCTCAATTTGGCCATTTTGTCTCCTTTAACACTGAACTGTGAGATTCCCAATAGGAATTCTTTGAAATCTACTTCCCCGTTTTGGTCTTCATCGAAAATATCTATTACACGTTTGACCAGAGGGTTTTGCTGCAATTCAGGTAGACTCATGAATTCTTCCACTGATAATGATCCGGAATTATCAACATCGAGTTTTTTGAATCTCTTTCCAAGACGCTTGATCTCATCCGCGTCAAAGTTCGACGACATCTCCATCAGGATCGAGTGTTCGTTGCCCATTTTGTCTATCAGAGTTCTTCTTTGCTCCCCTTGAGATCAATAATCGTTCTAGAGACTTCTCATCGCAATCCATGGAGCGTCGGAAGGTAATCAGTAGCCTAGTCTGTCATGTCGAACAGTGATGAGGATTTGGAGCACTCAGTCAAGGAGACAGCTGAATCCTGAGAGTTTTGGTTGCTTTAATGGCAATCTCTACGATCTAGTTGCGGCTGGAATACTAATGGTAGACCCTATTTAGTTTGGCTTTATTTGCCTTGTTACATGCGCTTGCGACTCGTTCCGCTGAACAATCAAGTTCCTGCTAAACAATCAACTTCAACCAAACTCGTACACATTGTCGTCTGGGCAACCTCTTGATCAAGAGCACTCTCAAGCATAGAAATAGCTGTCAAATCAACCCCACTGCTTATCTACTTAAGATGACTACTTCTTTCTCCCATATTCGAGGGTCACAAATTTAGACACTTTTTTGCGGACCTATTCTCATGCTACAAGAGCTTAATCACTTCAAATTAGGCTCGAACATTCATTTCTGGGATACTATTTTTGATTCCACTCAACTTCCGATGATGGAAACAGTTTCAACTCGGCTGAGCACCCCTCCAATTGCCCCTTCACTTGTCTTTCTCGCTGTACGCAAATACCCATAAGCCCGCGACTGCTTCACTGCGTGTTCATTGGTAAGGAATTGTGCAATGACTAGAGAATCCAATTCCGTCGTCCTCAGCCTCTGTCGGTCGGAAAATGGAAAGATATAAAATATCCGCGGCGAGTTTAACTTTTGGTCTGCAAGTAATGAGGAGCCCTAGCTAGATGGGTGCCCCCGGTGAGATTGCGCAGACCCTTTTTTGCTCAACTCCCTTGCAACTCAGCTCGAACAATGTGGAACCTGAATGGCTTCGTGCATTTTCGCTCACCTAGAGGCCCCCTCGCCTGTCATCTGTCCCAGTGGACCATTCTGGAGGGTGATCCACGAGCATCCGGAAAATAGCTAGTGAAAGAACAGAGCCCATTGTTTGTCGTCGCTGTTTGGTTTGTCGTTCACTTTGCTTTGCTCTCCGAATTGATCGGCCGGCCAAAAGCGAGCTCAATATCAACTTTGACATCAGCTTCCCAACTACCTACTTGTACATCACGCACTCGTGTCCAACTATGACTGGCACGCGACGCTACCAATCGCTTATGTCGGCCCCCACTCGAACAACTCGAGGATTGATAGCTTCCCCTCGTATCAAGCGAGCTATTTGTTCCAGATTCATTCCCCAATAGGATACTTTGCGTGCTACATCGAGGACAATCCATCTTTTGCCAGCCCACCTTCTCAATTGCCACCAAGCTTAGTTTATGGCCGACAACTCGAGAGTTGCCATTCTCGATGTTCCCGGGACGAAAGTTGAAGTAGAAGTTGAAGTTTTGGGGTAGCAATTTTGATCCAGCCTGCTTACAGGAGTGCTCCCTTGTCACGATGGCCAGCAGTTACTGACAATGGCGCGTAGCATGAGCACAGTAGATTCTCATTGGTGGACCAGGCCTTTCCCGGAGGTCTATTTTCAATTCAGAGATCAGGCCAGTCTCCTTTCAGCTAGGGGTGAATCACCGTAGATGCTAGCGTCTGAAATGCGCCAAGTTCGAGTGGACAAACTTGGCTTGTAAGACTGAAGAGAGTTCTATCCTCATAGAGATTTGACGACCAGTTATAGGCACTTCTGCAGAGAAAGATATGCCCCGAAAGTTTAAATTGCCGCTGAAATGGCTGATTTTGGGCGCGTTTTTCAGCAATCACCCCTTTTGGTGATTTTCAATCATCTTTTTCGTCACTAAGGCAAGGCAATTCAACCTCGATCAGTGCTCGAACAACAAGGCTTCTCTTTTCCGAGCCAGCCTTCTTATGTTGCTTATTGGTGGAAAAAGTTGAAAATCCTCCACCAGGACAACTTCCTTCAACTTCCTCATGATCAGTTCTCCCTCAAGAGCAAGTCTCTGACATCAGTTGCAGGCAACAACATCCTTTTTACGATGTCCAACTTCAATGTCAGACGCTCGTTTGTCAGCCAATCTTGCACCCACCCAGACCAACTTCTTGTGTGTCAGACTGTTTGCGTTTTGAGGTTGTTCAAGGAACTTTTGTCCCATTCACTAGCTGCGTGGAATAACAGGGCCTGATGAGAGTGCGAGTTGTCTGGTGTCTCATTGACGTGAACATTGAAGACAAGGAAGAGCAAACAACTGCAAACATTTCTACGCTCTAGCTCATCATCATCAAATTGATCATTCAGCTTTTTCTCCCTAATCAACTAGGCTTTAATAGTTGAGATCCACCAGAGAGTATAGCAATTGCTGATTTCAGCCTTATGAGCGGGAAGCCCGACAGTTGGAATGAAGGCAGAGAGCAGGTGCATCAATAAGCTCATGCGAGAAAATTTTCGCTCCTCCATCCAGCTCAACACAAGCGAGTGCTAATTATTCTCGCTAGCTTGGTAGTACTCCACAGGAGGTGAATAAGATTCCCTCCCAATGCGAGCACGAGCTCAATCCGCTAGAAACTGAACTCTTGACACCGCGTTTCCTGCAAGAACTACACTAGCACGAAGCCTCACTATGCGGTGTTAAACCCTTCAGAGAGGATCCGCTCTTGATGGAGTTGATTCATTCTCGTCTATGTCGAGCCAACGATCGTCTTTCGTTTAGACGAAGAGGTGCGAGGGGAACCAAAACCGATAGACATCAAGAACCACCGTCCAGGATACCACGAAACCGATTGGTGACAGTTGGGGGCGCTTGGCCAAGCTCTTTCGATTTGGACAAACAAATCAATTGGATTGGTCACCCCAAAGTGAGGTGGGCGAGCAGAGATAAAGTGGATTTCTTCCATGGCAGTCATCTCAGTCTTTAGTTCCATGCATTACTCAACAGTCACTGTTATATTCTTAGTCGTCGCAGTCACAATTTTGACTCAAGGTAAGCAAAACTCCTCATGACATAAAGTTGCCTTATAGGAAATGAGCTTCTCGCTGACGATTGTTTGTTTTGTTCAATCTTTAATTGTCTGAGAAGATGCTTCGGCGGCTTCTGTGGCCACCTCGAGGAGGCCAAAATCGGATAACAACGGGCAAAACTGCACAAATCATGTGCAAATCATAGATCGCTGCTCCTCTTTAGCCGCCTACTCTTACACCACAAGCTTCAACCGGTACCCAAGCAATCCCGAGGAAATGAAGGCTTCTTGTGATAGAATTCAGGACGGACTGAAATGCTTGAAAACGAATGGTAAATGTCTGAGTTCTTTCACACGAAGAACCCTAACTGCATTTGCGTCGGCAAGATCTAAGCATAGTAAACAGTTGTGCGCAAATCTAGCTGATCCAAAAACGGTAAACTTTCTCAAGCTGGTCGATTGCATTGATAAGACGAACAAGAAAGCCTTAATGGCGACGGTCGAAAAAGAATTAATAGGTTCAATCCAATCACTAGCCAGCAATAAAACAATGAAATGGGATGAAAAGTTTCATGGAGCTTGCTGCTCGGCCTTCGTTTTCAGGAACAAGGCATTGAAATATATTGAACCAGAATGTGGTAAGTTCAAAGACGCTCAAGAGAGTATGATCAATTCGATGGTTGGTGATCTTTTGGAAGCGGCGTGTCCAGAGCCGAGCAAAATGGACGAAATTTGCCCTAAACTTCCCAAGCTAGTTTTGGCCAAAGAATGGAAGCCCGCATCTTTGACTGGTGCAGCCTTAGATCTGATAATTGTTCTATCGGAAACCCCAAAGCAATAACGCGCATAATAAAAGAAACAGTAAATCAAGCAGCCGAGGTTGACGATATCGTTTCAAACTTCATCAAATTACGCGTGCTACGATCTGCGGGCCGCAAACTCACTGGTCAATCAATCATCATTTCCGAGGCGGAACCCTTTTTTCGCAATCTTTACCGAACCCTCTCTCTCTTCGGATATGAATCGCGCTCGCATTATTTCTTTCCCAAGTATTTCTTCCACCTGCTCAGCCATCTCAATTGATCTCTTTATCTCTTCAGGGTTGGTAAGACCTTTGTTCTTCTCGAAGGCATTCCGTATCTCAGCATATGATTTTTTGATTGCAAAATCGTCATCTGTGAAATTTGAATTGCATAGAGCAAGAAGACAGGAGTTTACTAGAGGTTTTACGCGGAACTGTAAACTTAGATTTGTCTTGAATCTATTTTAATCAGTTGGGATTGAGATTCTTTTCTTCGATTCTAGAGCGGAAAAAACTCCAGATTCATTGATTTAGAATGGAGTGGTTTGGCTCACATCTAGATGATGATGATGATCAAAATTTCTATTTGAACCCATGCAAAAGCTTCTCTCTATCTTTGGCGCGAAAGTATCATCCTATGCTCCACCCGATAATGGGTGTCTGGTTGAGTCTTAAATTAAGGAGATAAAGTGGCAGTGCGTTTTCGTTTTCTCTCTTCGGTGGTCTAACGCTAACCATGATTTCAAAATTGACAAAATTAAAAACTAAACAATCAGGCATATTGTCACTATTACTTTTGAAGTTTCTTGAATGATCTAGTAGGCTTAAATTAATGAAGAAATTAATAACAAGAATTTCGTTCACCAATGTATCTTTTCTAAATTCAGTCTTCTTTTCTTCCTCTCTTTTAAAACTTGAAGAGAGTTTTGTTTCCCTCCATATCATTGTCGAACTGGTAGATTTGTATAGATGAGTTGTATGATTAGATTCCGGGAATGAAAGGCGAAAGAAAGCTCCCAAGAATACAAAGCATTATAAGAACACAAATAAAAATACATATTTGTTTTCTTCTTGCTTTCCGCTGATACTCCATGGCCTTCTTCGTATCCTTAACAGCTTCTTCAACATATTCCAAGGCCCCTGATACATGAAACTCTATTCGATCTATCATTTCACCCTGGCTCTCAACCAACATAGCCATATCCATAAACATATCATGCAATTCTCTTATACTGTTTTCTAACTTTATGATATCTGCATGTCTAGCTTCGATATCGGCTAAAGTTTGTTTAGCTTGCTGAGTATCTGTCATTATTCCCTGAGTAAAAATGGCCGGATTTCCGCTTTCAAGCATCTCTTCAACTTCCTCTGTTGTTGTAGATCTACCTGTGATCTCTAACTGTCGTTGTATCCTTGCCTTACATCTTTCCCTGTAATCTGTTTGTGTTTTGTTATAATCCGTCATAACTTCAACAAATTTTTGACTTAACATTGAATGCTGTGTCTTGCGTATCCTAAATTCAGCGCTCATCATATTAACTTGCTCCAATTGTTCTATACCTGATTCCATCTGTTTCAGTTTGGCTCTAACACGATTGGCAGATTTTTTAATATCCGCCATCATGTCTTCTAGATGTTGTTTGACTTTTTCATCTGATTGAGGCGCTGATAATATTGCAGAATGCGTTTTCTTAACCTCCTCTACGTTCTCTTGCATCCTAGTTATATTGTCTCTAATATCCTCCACCTCCTGGAAGAAATCCTCCATATAGCCACCTCTTTCCTCGATCCCCACCGCAACGTCATCGTCGTCCGGTTGAGCCGCCTTAATGGCGGCCAACCTATCTTTTGTCATCCTGCTTAAGTTGTATACTTTATATTGGAGTGCTATATAGATGTTGGGGGTTGTAAAAAATGTCCATTCTGTAGCTTAAATAAATAGTTATGATAAATTTAAAGAATGTTAAATTGGGTTGTGATTGCATGTTTGTATGTATTATTTTTTGCGCTCCGCTGCTATTGTATTTAGAGTCGCCTAGTGGCGCCCACGAGAACGGTAGGCGAATGGAAGAGGGAAAAGTGAGGCGGAATAGTGAGAGTAAGCGAGTGGAGAGCCAGCGAGCCAGCCAGCGATTGAGCGAGAGAACGAATGAACGAGCGAGCGAGCGAGCGAACGAACGAACGAACAAACGAAAGTTCGCTGTACCCAATTCTCTCGTTTGCTCGCTCCAGGGCTCCCTGAAAAACTTAAGCTAGCGAGAGAGAAAGAGAGAAACGAACATGGTTGGTGGTGGGGCCCGTGTGTGTGTCCGTGTGTCAGGGGGAAGTAGCTAAGTGACTTGGTGTGTCTGTTAGTGTGTGCGTGTACGCCTGTGGGCCTGCTCATTCAGACGTTCTCTCCTTCCTCTTCCTCCAAGTGGGGGCCCGCCTTGCCCGGCGGCCCACAGTTCTCTGGCTGGTCCGTTTAGGAAGAGTGCTAGAAGGGCCAGGACTGTGTGGAGACTGAGGGGGCTGGCTCACAGAGAGCGAGGTCGGAAGAGTACAACGATTTAGGGGAGTGTTGGAGAACACCGTGGTTGTGGCGACGTTTCCCTGTGGAAAATATATATAAATCGACCACGAGAGGAAAACCAGCGCAGCTGAATGGAAGGCGAATGGGCACAGGAGGGCGCACGAGCCCCAACGAGCGAGAGGGCGGCCGTTGCATAGCGAATTTTGGGTGCGAACCATACTCACACATACGCACAGCAGCCAACCACAGGGGCCCCCCACTTACACAACATCGAGCGGGCCCGAAAGAGTGCTGCTGGCCCAAGAATACGTAAAGGGAGCAGAATGTGAGGGTGCCCCGCTATTGATAAAGTGTGAGATTGTTCCCGACAGAGGGCGACCGAGCAAAGTGTCCAAGCGGCGCCACACAGTTTCTATCTCCTCGGGGGGTCAGTCCAGCCCAGGCAACCACCACCATCGGCGCCACCAACTGGCGGCCAGCTCACCAGCGATGTGAAGCAGGGTGTGAGCGAACGATCGGGCGAGCTAGCTAGGACCGTGGCAGGTGCACCAAGAGAAAGATCTGAGAATATTTTCTCACACCTTTTCATGCAACTCAAACATGACTCATTAACTCAGCACGCGATATTTATTTTTTGTGGTCACGTCTAAGAATGTGAATAAAATTTGCCACCCTATACACGAGCTCAATTTGCCAAATTTCACAGTTTCCTAAATGGTTGAATTTTCAACTTTTGAAATAAATCCTAGATGTACGTGAGCTCCTTTGCGCGCAGATCCGGATCTGAGAAACTAATACACAACTTTAGCTGATCCAAACACAGTAGACTCTCTCGAAACTTAGTCGATTACTCTGATCAGTCAAACAAGAACAATTTAATGATGATAGTCGAAAAAGAATTAACAGGTTCAATCTAAGCACTAGCCAGCAATGAAACAATGAGATGGGATGAAAAGTTTCATGGCGCTTGCTGGTTGGCCTTCGTTCTCAGAACCAAGGTGCTGAAAAGACGCTGAAGAAAGCACGATCAATTCTGTGGTCGGTGATCTTTCAAGGCGGCATGTCCCAAGATGATAAGGATCGAGCAGGCCAGGTCAACGATTTCACAAATGTTGAAATTGCATATGCTACATATACAGATGACAGTCAATCATCATCTACAAAAGAAAAGGTTTTTGTCTTAACATCCTTCACGTTATCCAGTCGAACATTAACACGAACCCTCTCCTCGGATAGGACTCGTGCTTGCATCACTTCTTTCCTAAGTATTTCTTCCACCTGCTCAGCCATCTCAATTGATCTCTTTATCTCTTCAGGGTTGGTAAGACCTTTGTTCTTCTCGAAGGCATTCCGTATCTCAGCATAAGATTTTTTGATTGCAAAATCGTCATCTGTGAAATTTGAATTGCATAGAGCAAGAAGACAAGATTAGTTTCAGCAGAGGTTATTTGCGAGCAGAAGTTCGAGGGACTAGCAGTTACCTTTGAATACTATCAATCTTGTCCTAAGCAATCTCTTGTAACAAGTGAGAGCTTGTTGTCTTGTCGACATAATGATTGCAACTACATGGAGAAGACCCTGATTTGTTTATTGTCTTCTTGAGCACTTGTTTTTGGAAGTTTTCAAAACAATCAAAAGAGAGACAACTTTGCCAGATCTGAACGCGAGAGAATGGTCCACAGCAAGTAATGCGTTCTCTGTTGACTCGACTCGCACATGAGAAAGGAGCCCACGTGCTTGTGTTTGGGGTTCACTGTCACTGCTTCTCACATCGGTTCTGTGTTTGATACTCGATTTTGGTTTGGTCATTCACTTAGATTCATTCACTTAGATCTATCACAACCGAAAATGGCGACGCAAAGTGATGATACGAAGAAGGTTTCCCTGACCCAGATGTTGAGTGCTCTCGAGGAGCCTGTCGCAACTTCTGTGGGCAAGAGGCTAAAAAACTTGACTAGGAAGAGAGCGCTCAAAGTTATACCGGACGACAAAGTTGCTAAAATCAATAGAACCAAAGCTTATGATGAAACGGTTGAAGGGCTGAATAGATGGGAGCGAGTTATCGACTATAACTCTCACAGCACTCTCTCTTTTCCTCTAGATACCGAGCCCAACCAATTGCCAAGTGCTGCCGATGCATTGGTCAACTTGAAGCCAAAAAACGATTTGGAAAAACTGGTGCTCGGTATGAATGTTGAATCCACCGGTCAGTCCATGGACACAAAATATCAGAAAGCTATCAGTGCTGAGGAGGCTAAGGAAAGGCATCTCGATCTACAGAAGACCCGAATAAGGTTGAATGAATATGCTGCCAAGATGAGACGACAGAAGAAAATTAAATCTAAAGGCTACCACAGAATCTTGAAACAAGAGCGCATGAGAAAGCAGCTGAAAAGAGCCGAGACCGATAAGGAAGCTCTACTGGGCGAATTCGAAAGATTGCAAAAGTTGAGAGCTGAGGAAAGAGCTACCCTTAGACACAAGAACTCAGGCAAGTGGGCCAAAAACTCCAAGTTTAGAACAAGATACTATGACGAGGCAGTTGCTCTCGGTAATGAGAGATTAGAAAAGCCGATTGTACCGGAGTCTTATTCCCATTCTGACTCAGAGTCAGATGACTCGTCTACTGAAGCTTCTTCTCATGACTTGCAGGAATCTAAGGCTGCCGACGTCGCCATAGACACTCCTCTCCCTGATATCAATGTCGATGAGCCGGATGAAGAGCATCAACAAGAGCAAAGGAAACTGATGAGAGAGGCCTTCGAGAACGATGATGTCGTCGCTGAATTTGAGGAGAATAAAGACAAAATAGCGGACGAAGAGCAACCGAAAGATATTGACACCTATTTGCCAGGATGGAACGACTGGGCAGGTCCGGGCATTCGGGTCAACGAAAAAAAGAGAAAAGCATTCGTTAAAAAGGCGACCCGAGTTAAACGCAAGGACGAAACTCTAGCTAACGTGATCATATCCGAAAAGGCGAACGATTCAATCAAGGCGTTGCAACCCAAACAGCTACCTTATGGTGTGAAGAATGATAAACACCACGCTAAATTATTATCAAGACCAGTTACATCAACATTCTCAGATCAACCCAACCTGAGGGAGGCTATTCAACCGAAAGTTGTTACAAGGATGGGTGCCCGTATTGAGCCGATCAACAAGAGTGTTGTCTTGGGCGGAGGTAGTAAAGCTGCTTGGGTTTGAGAGGTTACTCGGACCCTCATTTATCTCATCTGTCATGATAGATTTTCATCTTTTTACTACAGCGCTTTCGGATGGACAGAGTTTGTTATCGAGACATGAAGATCAGATTTAAACTTACTAAAAAAGATAGGAACTCGAAACCTAGAGTGAGAACTTCCGAGTTCGAACAAGCGTTCCCATCCGCAGTGTGAGGCATCGTCAGCTGGCAAATCCTCCTGCCTGATTTGATGATCCACGCGAATGCTCATCAACGCCGCTCCCATTCTCGATTCTCGTTGTTAGCCACGAAACTTTCAGAAAGATAAAAGACATCAATTTAGCGATCGACATCAATCGGACAGGATGTTCGGTCGGTGACTATATTCTATCTATCAAGTTTGTTATTCATATCGTCAACGACCATCCACCTCAACCTCCGAGAATGAGCCAAAGGAATCGCCGTATCACTCTGATGAGGATTATCCATAGGTCACCAGGGTTTTTGCAGCAATACATCATGAGAGCTGTCGTACTATCGATAGGCTGCATGATATTCCTTGGTTTTGGCTCACAAGCAAGCACAATACCATATCGATTGTTCCCCCACGAGACACCTCTGATTCGAATCATCCCAGGCCATGCTATTGGGGACCACCGCTTGATTGAGCCAGGAGATACCATGCCTTACGTATTGAGCTTGAATGAGGCCCCTAGTCTTGAAGTTGGTCTCCAATCCAACCATACATTCAGCCTGAGCTTGAATCGAGTCACCGAGCATAGAATCATCATATACGTTCAGGTAAAATCAAAGCAGGATTTGATTGAGTTCGATCAGCCTGAAGAAGTCCACAGCACGACTTATGCAGACACCTGTGACCCACCCACTTGTGTCAATGTCACATATGAGCCCAACACTAGTGGGGATAAGCTCGTGAGATTCAGAACAAAGCACAATCCTGGTCATGTCGAAGTTATATGTCAAGCTAATCGGAACTTGCCTCAGAACTTTACAATCAACGATTCGAATGCCTATCTGTCCATCGACATTCACCGGTACTGGAGTCTAACCTACTTAAGCATCACCATTGGCTGGATTTATTTCTTCGCATGGTCCATTAGTTTTTATTTCCAGATCATGTTGAACTACAAGAGAAAGTCCGTCGTCGGATTGAACTTTGACTTTATTGCCTTAAACTTATTAGGTTTTGCATCGTACACAACCTATAATGCAACGATGTTATTCTCAAGTGGAGTTCGTGACACATATTATAAGAGTCATGCCTACACTAGAATTCCCGTCGAATATAACGATTTGTTCTTTTCGGCACATGCTTTATTGATGTCAGTGATAACTGCCATTCAGTGTTTCATTTACGAACGTGGTCAACAAGGGGTATCAAAGACCGCAATGTCGATAATTGGTCTATTGTCTGGTGTTGGAATCTACCAACTCACTTTGTGTTTGCTCAACAAGATAACAATTTACGATTTTGTGTATTATCTCTCGACCGTAAAGTTGATCGTAACTCTCATCAAATATACTCCCCAGGCTTTCATGAACTTCAAACGTAAGGCTACCACCGGTTGGTCTATCCATAACATTCTGCTAGACTTCACTGGTGGCATTTTCAGCTTGGGCCAACTGCTTGTCATTTCTTATAACTATAACGACTGGGTGGCAATCTTTGGGAACATCTCCAAGACAGGACTCGCAATCCTAAGCATATGTTTTGATCTGCTGTTCATGGTACAGCACTATATCTTGTATAAAGGTGACTGCATCATCGAGGATTCTGTGGATCAGTTGAATCCCGTGATCAGTGAGTCTATAAGATCAGTAAGCTACATACCACAGCAGCAGCAACCGCCCACTCCGGGTGCGAGGAATGGCTCGAGATTCTCGCTTGATCAGAGTGACAGTAATGGAAGCCAGGAAGATAGTAACAGCAAACAACAAGACCAACATCAAGCAAAATATTCTGCCCTCGATGAGGGCTTCGATAATAGAAACTTCGATGATAATGAGTGATAATCAATGGATGAATATCCAAGTGCAGTAGGGACAAATTCATAAGGTCAAATTGCCCGAAGACATTAGTGAGATTCATTTTGTAGTCTTTGTACACTTGGCAGGATGGCTGGCGCCTCATTCAGAGGCCCCCGCAATATTCCATCTCATGAGTGGATGATCTTTATAAAAATTAAGGTAATAACAAGTCGGAATAAATTTTGACTAATCGCCTGGTTCCGGTTTGATTTATTTCGGAGACGATGTATATCCTGTATC
>Ga0058701_10000374_pt1 | contig 32208 bp, 16 predicted proteins | sample AgamicOrMae_FD_97039 | JGI IMG/M metagenome (GOLD analysis project Ga0058701, IMG submission 97039) | Agave microbial communities from Guanajuato, Mexico - Or.Ma.e | ecosystem: Host-associated > Plants > Phyllosphere > Phylloplane/Leaf | place: Guanajuato, Mexico | collected 2012-06-04
ACTATCTAGGGTTCTGTGACGAACAAAAATGTCTCCTAGAAATAATTTCACTCCGGAACTGGTGGAGATTTCCGCCCTAGTGGCAATGAAGATTATTAAACATTGTCAGGAGGAGGGCCATGCCACCGACGTTCAGGGTATCCTGCTTGGTATGCTAAACACCAAGAACAGGAGACTAGAAGTCACCAATTGTTATCCTGTGCCTCGTCAGACAGATGGCGAAGATGATGGAGATGATGATTATAATATGGTCATGATGAAGTACTTCAAAACTTTCAATGTCGATCAGCTTCATGTAGGATGGTACCAATGTAGTCCCTTCGGATCGAGTTTGAACAAATTAGAGTCAGTTGATTTACAACACATGAATCAATTTGCGGTCGAAGAGTCAGTGACAATCATGTATGATCCAGTGAAGACGCAACGAGGATTCCTATCAGTCCGGGCATATCGTCTCACAAATCTAGCACTAACTCTTTGTAAGGAAGGCGAGTTCTCCACAGAAACGCTGAAGAAGAACAACATGTCATTCGACAAATTTTTTGAAGAAATTCCCGTCATCATCAAGAACTCGAATCTGGCCAATCTTCTTGTATCAGAAGTGCAGAAGAATCTGTCCATTGACGAAGGAAAGAAATTCTTGGATATGGGTACGATCACTTCATTGGAGAGGAGTGTTCATAGCCTAACTAAATGTGTAGAGGAAGCAACTAGGTGGGCCCATTATCAAAGGAACCTAATGACCAAGCAACAGCAAGTTCAGCGAGAGAACGCTCTGAGGTCCGCTAGAGGCGAGCCACCTCTGACAGAAGATGAGGTAAACAAGATAGTAAGACCAGCGGCACCCCTCCAAAGGCTTGAGGCATCATTGAATTATTCTCAGGCCCTTAACTATTGCGAGCAGTCGAGTACTCTGGCAACTGAAAGCATCGCCAAGCTGTTCATCACGAGGGCCCTGCAACCTGACCAATCGGTGGGAAAATGACTCCGCCTGTCACTCCTATGATTGAGGAGCATCCTTGTAATAAATCTTAGCCTTGATAAAGTCCGCTGAATTCTAATGATAATACTTATAGCATACTTTGTTCAGGTGCGCTTATGATAGTCTTTACTCCGTCCCTTCGCGAGATTTCAACTCACAGGTTGCGACTGGGGACACGGGGCATGGAGAGAAGCCTGCCCTAAAGCGTCATCGCCGTCAACGAACTCACCGCTGACTCCGCGTGGAAATTTGTTTTTTGTTTCTGTCCTTACTCTATCATTGTATTCATCGGATGTCTCGAAGATGAAACCATGGCTCTCACAGCTAATCCGCTTGATTCTCTTTTGAGTGACCTGAGAACGATATCAAATGAATCAAAGAGAAAATTTCCTCCACTTAGGGAAGCAGCCGAGGCTGCCATTTTGAAAGTCAGGACCCTAACCAGTAAGAACCATCAGAACATCGATGTTCGGCAATCATTATATGATGAAAGTTTTCGAATATTAGAGCCTTTCATCATGGGGTGTGAGTTCAGGCAAAACCAGAAGGTTATCCAAATTAGCCTGGGCGCTATCCAGAGGATGATAACGCATCAAGCTGTCAGTTCTGTGGCTGCTTGCAAACTCGTTGATTGTTTGTGGACTTTGATTGAGAACAATCTTGAGGAGGTCAGAGTTTTACAAACAGCCACCTTATTGCTATCTACCAATAATGTTGTATCCGGACCCGTGCTTGCAAGGACCATAGTTTTGTGTTTTAGATTGTACAAAACTGATAATAATGTCATCACAAGTATCGCGTCGGCCACAATCAGGCAACTTGTGTCAAATGTATTTGAGCGAGTTGAATCGGAAGACGCTTCCTCTGGCAGATTGTCAGATCTCGACGAGCAAGATGGCGCGAAGAATGGACCCGATAGCTTTGATGCCTCTCAAATGGGCCAGCAAAAGATTCCCGTAGATTATGACGAATTGAAGAATTTCATCAGTGGACATCTCATCAATTTGGCAAATGCCTTGCGTCAAACACAATATGCTCCCAAATCATTAGGACCAGCCGCTTCTGATGCTTTCTTACTCCTCAGAGATATAATCCTAATCTTGAACGAGGAGCAGCCTCTTTGGATGGTTGGCCTAAATGATATGGCTAAAACATTTATACTGGAACTGCTTGAGTTGATCTTCGTGTCGTTCTCGGATGTATTGACTCGGCATGAAGAGTTCAGATTCTTGATCAAGGAGCGAATCTGTTGTATGATACTGGGAATGTTCTCTCCCGATATCAATCATAGTGAATCCAATGAAGCCAAGGAAACGTCCGACGAAGCGGTTAACGGAGAGCTGACTCGCAGATCCAACAATTTAGGTTTGACAAAAAAAGGAATGTTAGATGAAGGGTTCACATCTGTGGTTGCCGACATCAAAATTTCGATTGACGATAATCGTTCGATCAGCCCGACTTCCATGAGAATACTGAGAATAATGTCTATGCTAATCCAAAAGTTCTACGGCGAATTCCTAACAGACGGTGATATATTTACTGCAATCTTTACCAAACTATTAGAGAACGATTCAAACCTAAAGCAAGTATCCGGTCCAATTAAGTTGGCACGCTTGAGCTCAGCTGACACCGGAACGGCCGGCACTACCATATCATCAATTTCGACGTCCGATATACCTGTTGTTACAACCATGATCTCAAAATTGTTCGAAAATTCCTACATGCTAAAGCGCAGACATTTGATGCAAGTCGTCGATGACTTGTGTAATCTAAGTACTTCGCCCTATTTGATGTCAAAATTATTAGAGCTTGGTTTGGTCAATATTCATAGGATAGGCTGCATTTGGGATCGCCTTACGTCTCACTTTTTCATGATCAGCCAAAGTCAAAATTTAGAAATACGAGACTGGGGTGCTTGTGCTCTAACACATTTAATTAAGCAAGCCTGCACTCATGACTATGAGTCGGAAATAGAGAAGGATGATGACGACGTGGAAACGGATGTATCCAAACATCATGACTCGCACGAGTTCGATATGTATCCAAGAAAGCTCCTCTATCCCCTTCAATGTCTATCTCAAATTCAACACCCTGATATTAGGCAAAAACAGCTGGATGTTGTGCTACAAGTTATTCAAAGTGCAACGAGTGACTCAACTCTGGGTGGGTGGCCGCAGATCATAGATATTATTGGGACAGTGGACGAATGGCAAACCGAGAATCTCATCCGAGTTGCATTTCAATGCCTTCAAGGTATAGTTAGTGATTATATGACCCAGTTAGACTGTAAATGTGTCGTGTTGCTGATCGCCGCAATTGTTCGATTTGCTTCACAATTCCATGATTTGAATGTGTCTCTAACAGCAATCGGTCTATTGTGGAACGTCACTGACCATTTACATCAAAATAAGGACATCATTGAGCGGGAAAAGTTTGAATTAGTGAGCGAGACCGAGGCACCAAACTTGGCATTCATCTATGAATATTTCAAGCAATCAGAATTGAGCTTTTATGACTGTATATGGATGGCATTGTTCTCAAAGTTGAGCGAGCTTTGCATTGATCCGCGTCCAGCGATCAGGAAAAGTGCTTGCCAAACCTTGTTTGCCACTATAACAACTCATGGCGAGCTATTGAGTCAGCCCACTTGGCAGGCTATCCCATGGCAAATTCTGTTCCCCCTACTACACCAAGTAAGAACGAGATCTTGTGTGGCGATGGATCTTAAATCTCAAACACCCACTACTGGATCACTTTATCCTGACTCTGCTTTAGGAACGGTATGCGATGATTCATTGAACTCCGGGTGTGAGTCTCTTGTGATGCACCATTCCAGAAATACAGCACAAAAGCAATGGTCCGAGACTCAGGTGCTAGCTCTCACTGGTGTGACGAAAGTTTTCACATCCAAGAGGGAAAGGTTGTCCCGAGTGCCCAATTTTAATAAAGCTTGGAATGTACTCCTGGAATTCATCAAGACCGCGGCTCTCAGCAAAGTGTTCGAGATAAGTCTTGCTGCGCTAAGATGCTTCCAAGAGCTACTATCGATATCTAATGAAAGCTCAGACCATGCACCTATCGAGCACGGAAGTGATAGTATACAGAACCTTAAGGCAACCGATAGCGCGTCGCAAGTGAGACGCTTTCGTAGGAAATTGGATATCAATTTGTGGTTGTCAATTTGGGTGGTGCCAATAATCAACCTACTGCCCCTATGTGATGAGTCAATGAGCGCCGAATTACGAGAAGATTTTGCTCGCTGCTGTTTTGAAGCTTTATTGCAGTTTTCAAACTTTAGTCGAAGCACGACCTCTCAGCAAAACGAGTCGCAATGCGAAACCATTAATCATGACCAGAAAGATACCGACGCAGACATCGTCAGCAAACTAGCGGTTGATTGCTTGTTAAATCGGTTTACAGACGTTGTCATCAAATATAATCACGACGAAAGATTAGCCGGCAAGTGCCCCTTGCCAAGACATAGGATGTCGGAGATTGTTTTCGTCCTTAGAGCATTGACGACACTGCTCAAATCACTAAAGAAAGTTTCGACCTCAGTGGTTGGGCCGCACATATGGGATCAGGTGCTCTCTCTCTATCCACACCTTGTCGATTTCGCAACCCGAAATTCGCCAGCTGATCAGATCAAGCGTGACGCGTTGAATGAGGTGCTACTCGAATATGGATCGTTGCTTAGGCCGCCAACCCCATACCCCTCACCCACGTCCACACCCTCGGCTGAAGACGAGACTAGAGTGACATCACCGATAAAATTGAATCTAACTACCGAACCGATCGTTGACGCCTCTCGCTCTGATATGAATGATGGTGGGATGGTAGATGTGTGACGATGCAATAAAATCTAGTTGCACAAAGTTGTTTAGTTCGACCGCATGGTATGAACCCCATACAAATCCTTCAGGTTTCTGTGTATATTTCTAAGACATTTCACTACACTTGATATAGATTAAATTTATTTGAGGCTCATTAATTTAGTTGAGTCGTCCAGCGAGCGTCCGATCATTCAAATGTTGTAGATAACTAGGATACAATAATGTTATTGATTGGAATGTGGATGAGCTTGACGAAAAACCCGATGAAACCCATAATGGCAAACCCTATAGCGGTAGCAATCGCTATCTTCTGAAATTCTTTCCAATCCGGCTTGGTGCATCTCTTGACAAGTCGGATGGAGTCCTTGGCAAACTGTCGTCCTGGTTCGACGAAGACATTTAGCTGGTCCATTACGTAAATCGAGTATGTTCGTAACGTCGATCAATTAGAGGCTAGTAGTATAGAATAGTATAGAATCTATCAGATCTTGTGAATAAAAGGTAGGTCGTTAGTTTCTTCAGATGTGGATTAATTGTAAAACTTCATCCGGATATAATGGCACAAGGCAACCCCAGGAAATTGCTATCATGTTGCGCCACTGGGATTCTGCGAACTGGAATTTGTAGCGCTGGAAGCGGTTTGGCAGAGGATTGGCAGGATGTTAGCGTCAAATGCGGGACAGCAAGTGTTGCTTGAAGTCGTACATTTTCTCTTGGTATGAATGTGCGTCCTGCCGGCATTGCTAGAAAGAGACTACCGGGCACGTCAGCGCCAAAATCATGGCACTTGTAGCGGGCACAGACAGAATCACTATTGCTCGCATCTGGAACTAAATTTTTGGAAAAAACTGTACACTTTCCATGGGCGCATGTGGGATACGGCATACCCTTTGCCCGCCGGCTCGCCAGCGGCAAGAATCTGCTGCCTCATAGTGCGGCCCCCACAGCAGCAAATCACACATACATTAGAGGCGCCAGCTCCATCGCGCCTGCGCTCCGAACGGATAATCGAACGGGAGTTCAATATCATAACAAAGGCACCGCTTCAAATGGCTCGCTTTTGGGCGAACAAAACTGGTCCTCCCTATGGGCTCTTCTTGGTCCTTATCAGCCTCCTCGAATCAATTATTAACTGATAAAAGTAACAATGAACCGTATATCTAGGTAGTCTACTCTATTGACTGTATTATCTAATTTTATACACCTAGAAATTATAATATTTACTATGGACGATGAGAGGAAAAGTTACATTGATGCCTGGAAGAAACGCGTTAAATGCGAATATTATCGTGTTGTAAAATTGAAGAATTTGCAACGTGAGGAGTTATCGAAGAATGCTTTCATCGAGAATAGGAAAATTATAAGGAAGGCCCCAAAAAAACCCATCATTGAAGATGAATTCTCGATTGAAACGCCACCACACTGGTGCACCATGAAGAAGGCACAAATAAATGTTCACGATCCAAGAGCTGATAGAACTGAATCAGAGATGCGCTACTCTATTCCAATCAGGGTAATGTTCAGTGTTCAACCCATGCCAACCATGTACAGTTGGGCTGAGATCGGCCAAAATTTCCTTGCAGAAGATGAAACTGTGCTGCACAACATACCATATGTTCCTGATGAGGATCTCAAATTTATAGAAGAATTATTAGACAATTATGATAACAAATTGCATAGCGATAAGACCCAACCGACAATAACTGATGATGTCTTAGTGGAGGTAGTTGATGGTCTTTTGAAGTACATCGGTTGTTGCAAAAACAATAGTTTAAGCAACGGCCACCCACTTCATTTAGGAGGATCAACTCAATCAACAGCAACAGCATCATCCAGTAGCAGCAACACCAATAATCACAACAACAATAACAACTATCATAATCAAGCCGCCAATGATAGTAGCAGTCTCGACTTTGATAGTCCACCTTCTTCGGCGTGCTCCGACTCAGCAAACGTAGCCATCAAAAGAGACAGGCAACTACGTCGAACCGCCGAAAGACTAGCCAATCGCTGTCTAGTTCGTGGTGAGATTAACAAGCAGCCTCCTGTCACACCACCCGATCCAAATCTCATGTTTGAAGCCATGGCTCTAGTATTCAAAGATCAAGGCTGCGCACAGGATATCAAGGAAAAATATTTCAATCTGATAGAAAATCGACCTCATGAAAAAGAAAAACTTGAATCGACACCGAATTTAGATGGTGCGAATGCTCAATCTGTCCCTCGAGATCAAATACTACACTCTTTCAGGACACTATTTTGTAGGAGATGTTATCGATATGATTGTAGTTTACACCCGCCAGTTATAATGAACCCCAGAAGACAAAGAAAGTCCAGCGATCTCTTCGATATACAATACTGTCAGTCTTGTGACAAAAAACGAATAGAGAACAAGAAAGATTGGGAGACCACGAGGTCTAGCTCCAGACTCAGCTCCAATGGCAACGATTCTGGCAATTGGACAGGTGCAGAGAAATCATTATGCCGTGTTTTGGCAACTATCTATCCAATGAATTACTGCCTTATATCAGAAATACTTGAAACCAAAGACTGTGCCCAGGTACAAAGCTTTATCAAAAGCGAAAAAGAGCAAATGAAACAAAAGGGCCAAACTGAACAAAGCGATACTGAAGCTGACGCCCACTCATTGCAGACCAAAAAGAAGAAAAGACGCAAATGGTCTACCCATTTGAGGAAATTTCAGATGAAACGCGAAGAAGACAGCCACAATCTGAGAAACTATCTTCCATGTGATCATCCGGGTAAACCTTGCGATTCCGAGTGCCCATGTGTCTTGTCACGAAATTTCTGCGAAAAATTTTGCAACTGTGGACCAGAATGTGTACATCGATTTCCTGGTTGCCGTTGTAAAGCTCAATGCAATACTAAGCAGTGTCCATGTTACTTGGCCGTCCGAGAGTGTGATCCTGATTTATGCACCCAATGTGGATCAGATCAGTCAGATCTGAAGAATGTTAACTGTCGTAACGTAAGCATCCAGCGTGGACTGAAGAAGCATCTCCTATTGGCTCCTTCGGATGTTGCTGGATGGGGAATATTCTTAAAGGATAGTGTGGCCAAGAACGAGTTTATAAGCGAATACTGTGGTGAGATTATTTCACAAGATGAGGCAGATAGGCGCGGAAAGGTATACGACAAATACGCATGTAGCTTTCTCTTTAATCTCAATGCTGACTATGTTGTTGATGCAACCAGAAAAGGTAACAAAATACGATTCGCGAACCATTCAATCAATCCGAACTGTCAGGCGAAAGTTATGATGGTCAATGGAGACCACAGAATCGGCATCTTCGCAAAGCGACCTATACACGCTGGAGAAGAGCTGTTCTTCGACTATCGCTATGGTCCAACTGAACAATTGAAATTCGTTGGCATTGAGAGGGAATCAGTACAGAAGACAAATAATCTAGAGCTATAATGAATTTTTTTTTCGGTAATTGATCATGAAATGTTATAACTACAGCTGGTATATTTATGTATTTATACTTAGGTCTCCTCTCGTATCGCGAGGGTGCGGGGAAATAGAAAAGTACTATCTTCATGATTGATGCAGAGGCTACCCCAGCCTTTCATATGGGTTTGTAGTCCAATTTGGTTTCTAACTTCTTGTTTTCCGCTATCTTTCTCACCGCCTTCATGAAGTCTTCCTGTATGACGTATTCTCTATCCGCTCGGATGGCAAACAATCCTGCTTCGGTGCAAATATTTCTAAGGTCCGCCCCGTTGAATCCATCACTCAGTTTGACAACAGCCTCCCAATCCATATCTCCGTGCTTGCTGATGGGGCCAGCGTGAATCTTTAGAACTTCCAAGCGACCTTGTTCATTTGGCAACGGAATTTCTATCTTCCTGTCTAGACGACCAGGACGGAGGAGGGCAGGGTCGAGTGTATCAGGCCTATTTGTGGCCATTATCATTTTAACTTGTCCCAAAGAGTCGAAGCCGTCCATCTGATTCAACAGCTCCATTAGAGTTCGTTGGATCTCACGATCAGCACTAGTACCCTCGGAAAATCTACGCCCACCGATTGCATCTATCTCGTCCATGAAAATCACGCATGGCTGATGATCCCTCGCATAGTTGAACATCTCTCTAATGAGACGGGCGCTCTCACCAATATATTTATCTACGATAGCTGATGAGACAACTTTTAGGAAATTAGCATCTAATTGGGATGCGACAGCACGGGCTAGCAGAGTTTTACCCGTTCCTGGTGGGCCGTATAGTAGGCAACCTTTCGGCGGGGTAATGCCAACACGTTTAAATAGTTCGGGATTGATTAAAGGTAACTCGATGACTTCTCTGAGCTCTCGAATTTGTTCGGCTAGACCACCGATGGAGCTATAGTTGACATTACCTGGATCTTCATGTGACATATTGTAAACTAGGGGATCTACCTCGCGCGGCAAATGTCTCATAATTGTTAGTGTTGTCATGTCCAATGCGACACGTGTACTAGGCTTGAGTTTCTTCTTGTCCAACTGCCTTCTACATCCAACAACATATCTAGGTCCATTCGTGGCTTTGACAATGAACTTATCTTCAGTTAACTGTTTGAGCACCTCACCAACAATTTGGCCCACCGATTGGAGGGCCTTGAGGTCGTTTTCGCTTTTATCATATTGCTTAGTAAATTCCCTGAGCTGTTCCCTGGCCTCCTTGAGTTTTTGTTCAATCTCACGATGTTCGTTCAATTTCTTCCTAAACTCTTCCATGGCATTTTGTTTGGCAGCTACTTGTTGTTGTTGGTGCTGATGTGGGTGCTGCTGTGATGGTTGCTCAACCGATGTCTCCATTGCCAATGATAATAATTGAAGCAACTTGTGTTGGATATGAAAGGTTTGACAACCGAAAGCGATCTTTGAGGATAACTAATGAGATGTTGAAATATATGACTTTATATAAAGAATGGGAGGTATAAATGATTGAATGAGTAAACAAATGGGTAGATGATGGAGATGATTGGTAGAGGAGCGCAAGTATGATGTCCGAGCAATCGGATCGTTTGCCGACCGAAGACGTGCATTAGAATGGTGGTCGCATGTGATTTCCCGACACGCCCGCGCGCGCTTCAAGGAGGCGGCTCCCTTTTCCGCGCTTGCCCGTCTCTCAATGTTGTCACTTTCCAGGAGACTTGGACACCCTTTGGCGGTTCTTGGTAGTGAAATCTATCGTTCTGGGTGGTCGTCATAGATGGAGGTACCTTTCTAGTTTCGAGAACGAAGAAGACTCAGTGTGGGGGCTCGCCAGCGAGCAAGAAGACTTAGTCGGGGCGCCCGAACTGGCCATTCGGTCGGCCGGCCGATCAAGAGGGAGCTCGCGACGGCGAAACATCAGAGGCCGATGGATTGGCTTCCTGTGGTCAAGGAAATGGTCCCCCTTGTGTGAGCTCACTCGCGAGGCAACATCCCTCGAGCGAGGACTCTGGGACGCGCCAGTGCAAGGCTCTTGGCGCCGAGGGGGCGCCCTGTCGCCACTGCTGCCTGAGCTCTCCTGGGGCGCCCTCTGGCGCGCGCGTGCCCAATTTGGGGCGTCCAATTCCGGCTGGCTCGTGTGAGTGCGCCAACAGGTCGGCTCTCCGGATGCGTCAGGCGGCCCAGTGTGGCGCTGCGGGCGCCAGAGTGTGGCGGGCGCGGAGCTGCGCGGCGCTCTTGGTGGGGCGGCGCTGGCCAGCCTGTTGCGGCGAGGGGACAGCCTTGAGGAGGAGGGCTGCACGCCCCTGCCGGGCCGGGCAGGTGCGGGCGGCGCTTCGGAGTCGCGGAGCTGCCGGGCGGCTGGGCGGGCGACTGGGCGTTGGTTGCGGCGCACGCGCCCCTGCCTGGAAGGCGGCCGGCCACCTTTCTGTCCAGCGAGATCTCCGCGCGCCTCCTTCACTCTGGCGCAGCTCCCCGGCCAATGCAGGCCCAGCGCCGCCCGGCAAGGCCAAGCTGGCCGAGTGGAGGCGGCAGGCCCGCGGTGGCGCCAGCGCAGCGCCGTGGCGGTGCGCTCGACGCGGCGCGCCGCTGGCCAGCCTGTGCGCGGCGCACTTGTTGCGCGCCCGCCCGCCCAGTGTGTGTGCGCGGCTCAGGTGCGACTGACTCCGCCCGAGACTGCCTGTGCTCGCAGTTGGCTCTTGTCCCGAGCTGGACCTGTCTGCTCGCCGGCCACACTTGGGCCTGCACTTGTGCTCAGCCGGGCCGAGGCCGAGCGAGACGACGCGGCCGCCTCGAGGAGTGTCTCGAGTGTTTGCCGAGCGCCGGCCCAGCCTCCAGAGCCGAGCGGCCAGACGGGCGGACACAAACACACACGCACAGACAGACAGACAGACAGACAGACAGACGGACGGACGGACGGACAGTCTTGGGCACGGCGCCACAGGTTAGCCTCGAGCTGAGCCGAGCCACACGAGGTTCCAAGGGATGGGCGATTCTTTTTATTTTAGTTTTTGTTTTTCTCTCAAAATCTCCAAAAATCTCCCAAAAGCTCGCCATTTTTCCAACTTTCCAGATCTCCGGCCGGCCGAATCTGCAATTCGGCGGCTCTCCAAAGCATCGAACGACTGGCCCACGGCAACAAAGTGGAGCCTTCGGAGCGAGCGCCTCGACGAGAGACGAGCCAGTTGGTGGAGGAGTTCCAGTTGGAGAGAGAGAGCAAATAATGCGCCGACAGGTGCAAGCAGTTGTCTCCCACTCTCGTTGAACACAGCAGAAGTAGAAGCAGAAGCAACAGCAGAGCAAAATCAGCAACAAACACCAACAACAACAACAAACGACAACAACAAAGAGCCCCAAATCCAAACGAATGGACAGAGCCACCAAGAGACGACAAGGAGCTTGTATTTATAATTGTTTTTTTCCACTCAGAAGGGGGAGATTTCTCTCTGTCTCTCTCTATCTAGATTGTTGTTTTATTAGGTAGAAAAAGTAATAGCCAATCGGAGAAAGGGGCGAGTTGCATTAAGAGTTTGTGTGGAGTGTTGTGAGATCTAGCAACTTGAAAAATAATTGTTCTTCCATTTTCCCATTGCCAATCAGCGGCCCATTGTTGTTCCTTGTGGGCTTGGAGCGAGTGCAATTGTGTGTGTGTGTGCGCGCCCGTTTGCCCTGCAACCAGAGTTCGTGTCCTCCCATAGACTGTGTGCGGCCAGCCAAGCGCCCACTGCAGCCCAATAGACATCAATAGACATCAATAGACATCAATAGACACCAATAAACACCAATAGACAGCATCAAGTGCGTGTGTCCTTCAATTGGTTCCATCGACCAGTTGCAGATCCAAGTTGATTGACCGGCGAGAAAGTGGACGAGAATATAGAGGCAGCGATTTCTCCTCTTAATTAGCTGTCTCCCCTTTTGGGGAAGAATTAAATTTGAAAATAGTCAACTTTGAAGCACCTCCAGTGCAAAGGAAACGGATTTTGGTTGACAGGCGAGCCACCGATGCGACGAGCGGCCGCCCGGAGCCAAAGAAGAACACTCCCGCAAGCCTAGAAGCTTCCTCCAAGCACTGCAGGCCAGCCAAGATGAGCCCCCGGCCAGCCAGGCCGCCCGGGCCGCACGCGCCAAGCGAGCAGCAGCGCCCCTTGCCACACCTTAGGGTGGGCGCGCCCCTCGAGCGGCCGCAAGAGACTAGCTCGACGAGCGGCCGCCCCCAACCAAGTCCCAAGCACCAGAAGAGTTTGCTCAACAACACCAAGTCCCCCGGCCAGTGCCGAGCGGCCGAAGCCCAACTGGCTCCCCTCAGACCTGCCACAAGCTCGCAGAGGCGCCGCCTCGGGGCCGGAAGTGGCGAGCGAGCGCCCGAGCGGGCCGAGCAGGCCGGCCGAGAGTGGACGGCCCAGTGGAGCGAGCAGAGAGTTGAGGGCGCCCTCGGGGAGTCGAGGGGGCGCCAGTGGAGCTGCGTGGCCCGGGACGAGGCCGCGCCGGCTCGGTGGGGCCGCGAGAGTGCGTCTGAGGGCGGCGAGCGAGCGGAAATTCAGCGAGCGGAAATACAAGTGCCAACTAGTTCAGCGGCGGCGCGCCAGAGTGCGGCCCTAGAGAGTGGCGCCCTAGAGAGTGGCGCGTGCCGGACAAGTAGTTGTTTTAAGGAATTGTCGAGCGAGGGCCAAGTGGCGACCGAGAGCCAAGTGGCGAGCTCGGCCGGAAGGACCAGCGAGCGGACAGCCCAGGGCTCAAGAAGACTGAAGCCATCGAGATTATCGAAATTGTCAAAAGTGTCAGAATCATCGAAATTATCCAAATCATCAAGCGCCAAGGAGCCCTCGAGCTTGGGGGCCTCGCACAACAGGTGGTCGCTGGTGATGTGCGGCCTGTTCAGCGCAGTGTACGCGCTGCTCAGCCTGCTGCTGCTCGGCCAGCTGGGCCCCCTCGCCGGAAGTGGCCCCCTCGGTGTGGGCGTGTCGGCGGCGCTGGCGAGGCAGGCGGGCGGGCAGCGGGCGGCGCTGGGGGGCAGACAGTCTGTGGAGCGGCTGCGCGAGGAGCAGCAGCAGCAGGAGGCCAGTCTGCTGGTGTGTCCGCCAGGCTGGCAGCAACACTCCAACCAGTGCTACAAGTTCTTCCAGCAGCGCCACTCGTGGCAGAGGGCGCGCGACACTTGCGAGCGCCACGGGGCCCAACTGGCCCTCATCTACGACTACCAGCAGAACAACTTCACCGGCCAGCTCGCCGGCCACTCACTCCTGGGCCCAGCCCACGCGGCCGGCGCCCACAACCAGCTGCACCCCTTCGGCGAGCCCATGGCCCACCAGCGCCGCCTGCAGCAGAGCGGCGCCCTCTCGGCCGCCTCCACTTCAACTTCCGCTTCCGGCGGCCAGCCGCCCGTGTACGCCAGCGAGGAGCGCTCCTACTGGATCGGCTACCGAGCGATCGACCGGCTGGAGACGAACACGCTCGAGTCGGCCGCGAACACCTTCGTCAGCAAGTACCTCGGCTTCTGGGATCTGGACGAGCCGCGGGTGAGCGCCGGCGAGTGTGTGCGCGCCACCATCAAGCACGAGGCCTCGCCTCTTCCCGCGGGCGCCTCCTACCGCCTCATCCAGCAGCCAGGTGAGTGCAAGTGGCGAGCTTGCTCTTAGCTAACCAAGCGAAGAGAAATTTCTTCAATTTCCGGCATTGTTTGCATTTTTTCCCATTTTCTGACTCTGCCTCCAATCGCTGGTGACAGTCACCAGGGATTGTCACCACTGTGCATCCCCCACTAACACGCCATCGACTGTTGTCACCTCAATTCCTAACTATTCTGGATTCTTCAAATATTCCAAAAACTCGCCAAATTGCATTCGTAAAATGTTGCATTTGTAACACTAAACCTTCGCCGGAAATGGCCTCAAACGGAAACGGAAACGACAGGCCAGAGCCAGAGACTGTCAAGCTCGCGCGACCAGGCGGGCAGCCAGGAGGCGGCTCTAACGCAGCAGCAGATGCAGATTCAGATGCAGGTGCAGCAGCAACAAGTGTGGCAGTTGGCCAGATGCGACGACCTGTTGCCCTTCGTGTGCCAGCGCCAAGTGTGCCCCTCGAACTCCTTCCACTGTTCGAACGGAAGATGTGTGAACGCGGCCTGGAAGTGCGATGGGCACGACGATTGCGGCGACGACTCGGACGAGATGGACTGTCCCGGCCAGTGCCGCTTCCACATGGTCTCCTCGGGCGACAAGGTGCAGTCGGTCAACTATCCTCAGCGCTACCAGCCGAACAGCGATTGCAAGTGGACCCTCGAGGGCCCACTGGACGCCGGAATGATGTTGCAATTCTACGAGTTCGACACTGAGAAACACTTCGACCAGGTGCAAGTGTTGGCCGGCGCCAGAACTGAGGATCGGGCCTTCACTTTGGCCACTCTGAGCGGCCAGCTCAACCTGACGGCGCGCCCATTTGTCACGGGATCCAATTTTCTCATCGTCAAGTTCAAATCGGACTCGCTGGTAGAAAAGCGCGGCTTTCGAGCCTCCTGGAAAACGGAACCAATCGAATGTGGCGGCGAACTGTAAGTACTGGCCAATTTTCTTCTCTTCAGGCCACTTTTTATCTCTCTCTCCAAAGAAGAACTCTTCTTTTTAGCTCCTTTTATCTCTCTCTCCAAACTCTCTTTTCCTTTTTATCTCCCCAAACTCTTCTTCTTTTCATCGCCTCATCTTATTATCATTCTCCTTTATTTGTTCCTTTCATTCTGCTTGTTTTTCGTCTCGCCTCTCGGCCTGCAGCTGCCATTTGTCTGAAGGAAAGAGCCCAGAAAGCTTTCCCTTTCTGCTCTCGTCTTTTTGCGTACGAAAAGCCCACCAGAAAAGCCCCAAAGCCGTGCATTATATGCTAATGTCTCGGCTGGATTAGCCCACTTTCCATTGTGTTATTGGCGGCTTTTTTCTCGGCTTTTTTGTCGCCAAGCCAAAGTAAACCGAACTGGAAGCAAACCGAATTGGAAAGCTCTTCCATTGGGCAGTCTCTCTGCCCTATGGAAGGAGAGACAGTCTGTCTTTATTTGCAACCTTTTCTCTCCTCGCGGGCCCTTGTCTCTCCCTCAAAGACGGTGATCCCTTTTGATGGCTCGCCTGATGCCCGTTTCAAGTGGCCCCAATTCGAGCTAGAGAAAAAGCTCCAATTTCCAATCTTTGTCCGCCGGCCGCAGTCTTGGCCCGCATTTGTGTGCATTTGTGTGCATTTGTGTGCATTGTTCCGAAATTGCTCAAATCTGCAAATCAGCAGATCCAAATCCAAACTTCATTTGGATCAAACTTTTGATCCCAATTCCAAATTTCGCGCCAAATCCCAAGCTGAAGCCCAAGCGCGCCAGTGCAACGAGCTCGAACTCAGCCAGGCCCATTCTTCATCCGAGACTGTCCTCGCTCGGCCCAACTTGTCCTGCTCGCTCGGCAGCCAAAAGGAAGCTCTAAGGAAGCCCAAAGAGAGTTCAGTCAACCCATTTGGCCGGCTTCTGCTCCTCGGCGAGCAAAAGCTGTCCCCGAAGAGTGTCTCTTGGTCGATTGGGCGTGCTCCTCGTGCAACGCGTCCAAGTTGGCCGCCAAGGAAAAAGCTGCGCCTTTGCCTCTGGCCTCGTGCTTCACCTTAGGCTGGGGACGTGCCTCGAAGAGGAAGAAGAAGAAGAAGTCACCATGAGGCAGGTTCAACAGATGAGCCAACCAATCATAAGCTTGCAATGATAAACAACTCGTTTCGTTGGCCCATTTCCCGCTCGCTCGTCGCATTGCACTGTTGCAAACTTGCGCCGGCAACAAAGTGGCCAAACGATGACGGGCGAGCACGAGGGGCGCCTTAATGAAGTGTCCGCCTCGCTTGCCCTAAGCTGAGGCTGAGTTACTACTAACAAGTGGCCGAAAGAGACTGGCTTTGCGTGGCGAGATTGCCGTCGCCACGCCAAAGACCAGCTGGAAGAGCCAGTCTCTAGCCAGTTTTTTAGACACTCTCCAGGCTACTCTCTTTTGGCTAATCTTGGAGATGCTCAACAATTAATAACATATTTTTGTTTGCCTATAATTTTTTACTTTATAATTCCAAGCGCGGCATTCCAAGCGAGACAAACTGTCTCAGAAGAGTTTTAAAAGAGGCCTGAGTTTTGTGTGCATTTTTTGCGCATTTTGTGTGCCCAAAATGAACGCTCAACTTGCATCACAATTTGCTCTCATGATCCAACAGTTTTGGCCAGCTTGTTGTTGTTTGAGCAATGGAGCTTGGTGGCTGGTGGCTTTGAGTTAGAAGCTGGAGAATGCAAGATGGAGGATGGAAAATGCTTCAAAAACGGCTCAAAAATGGCTGCAAAATGGGCGAATGAAAACACTTTTGGCATTGCGGTGAGCCCAAATCATGATCATATTTTGCCCTCTTCCTCCATTCAGCACCACCCCAGTTGCCAATTTTGCTCGCCAAGAGCCAAACTTGCAAGGAGCCAAACTTGCAAGCTGCAAGCCAAGCTAAAGGCAGGCAAAGCAAAGAGAAGAGAAGAGAGAGAAGAATAAATAAGAAAACAAGTTCCACATGCACACAAGATCGTGTGATATTGACCATAAAGCTTGCCTTGCTCTCATCCTGCTCCAAGTTTGGCTGCCCAAACGGCAGAGTTGCCTCCCTCTGGCTAGTCTGCAGCAGACCACAAGCGAGCTCCTGGCTGGCCGTGAAAAAGCCCGAAAAGCTTTGGCAAGCCCAAAGCTTTGCAAAGTGGAGAAACCGGAGGCTGAATTATGCGTATCTTGCAGCAAGCGAGGTGCAAGTTCGTCCAGTTTTTCCAGCTCTCGATTGAAATGCTCCGGGCGTTTGGCCCAACAACTGGCCCTTCTCGCCGGCCCTTGTTGCTTGTTTTAGCCTGCTAAGCTCGCCGCCCCAGGCCGGCCGCTTAGCTGGCGGCGCTTATCGAACGAGTTATGACAGCGGCCGTTTGCAATTGCATATATTGCGCGTCGCGTGGACTTCTTCTGCGTGGATCTCTGGCCGACGGCTGCTGCTTGTGTGTGGCTTCATTTCTTCACTTTGGCAAAGCTAAGGCCGAGGAGAAGAAATGCAGAGATGCACTAACTGTGGAGAGGCGCCCCAAAAGCGGACATGATGAGACGAAACGAGACGCATGAGGTGCCCTTTGCGCAGACTGGCCCAGCTCAGCTTGACGCTCAGATCGCCCACAGATGGCCAGCAAAAGATGGCCACCAAAAGGGAGCCAGCAGAAGGCAGCCAAAAGGCAGTGAAAAGCTTGCAAAAAGCAGCCAAAAGCAGCTCGCCAATAACAACAAGCGCCACCTCATTGGCCAAAGGTAATGCGCTTAATTTCCAGCCAGGCCAGTCTCCAGGTCGTCGCTCAGTGTCTCTGCACAACACAGTGTCTCGTTGGCCCACAACTAGCTGGCCGCAGATGAGCCGCCGCTGACCAGTGGCGCCGAGAAACAGAGCAGTGGACAGTTGTTTGTGGAGTTGTGTGCGAAACCTTTTTGCAAAGCGGCCACATTGCGCATTAAATTACATTGAGCACACGTCATGCAACACTCTTTGACAAGCCTCATCGGCCTCGCACACAGTCTTCGGGCCGCAGACTGTCTTCGGGAGGCACTTTTCTGGCCGCTCTTCTGGCTGCTCTTCCAGATTCCTCCGCAAACTCTTGCATGTTTCCACAAGCGACTTGTTAGTGCTGCCAGAGACTTGCTGCAGGAGACCAGTTTGTCACACTTTAGCTCTGCTTTGCTCGTTGGTCGCCGCAGACGAGCCGCGGCCAAGAACAAACAGGAGACAAACTATCCAAATGTGGACGCCATTTCAGCGGTTTGTTTTTCCTCCCGTTTTGTCCGCAACAAATTGCCAGACTCCACAAGAAGAGTGGCTCCAAAAGGTTCCAAAAGCGGCCCAAAATGCTTCAAAATTGGGCTCCAAAAGAGCGGCCCAAAAGGGGCGGCCGCAGACGAGCTCTGGCCGGCAACAAGTGTTTGCGGCTTTGCGCCAAAGAGCCGCCGAGAGACATTTTCCCAGCGCGCTTTCTTCCTCTTTGGCGTGAATTCCGCACGGCTGATCCTCCGGCCGCAGACTAGGATTGCTGCTCCTAGGCACAGTTGCCGAGTGGCCAAGAGAAGAGGCTAAACAGTTGGAGCGGAGATCCACATCTGCTCGCACAATTACTCGCCGGCTTCCTGTTCTTCGGGCGCATCTCGGCGAGCGAGCGGCGACACAACGACCAGTTGTGGTCCATTCGGGCGCTTCCGAGAGTCTGGGAGCGCCGATTTGGTGGTCCCGATCGGATTGATTTGGGGAAAACAAACAGAAACGGGCGAGCAAAGAAAATCAACAGTCCGAAACGGCAGCAAAAGTCGGCGGCAAGTCGCCCGTCAGCCAGTCCTAAGCTGCCGCTCGCACTGCACGCAGCCAGAATCCCACGCACAGTTTTCGGCCGCTCGCCGGCCCTAAGCACCGGCAGACTCGCATTGGCAGACTCGCACTCGCACTCCGACCCGAACACTGCGCGCCGCTCCAGCTCATTGGCCGCCTTTTACTTTCCTTTCATGATGGATCAGCTCGCCAAGCTCGCCGCCACCAAGCTCGAACTGGCAAGCTTGCCGCTCGCCGCTCGTCAGCCGCGCTCATTTGGCGCGAATGAGTTCACAGAGCGAGTGGAAAGCGAGGCAGAGCGGCGTGAATGGCGGCCCAATCAATTGGTCTATTTTCAATAGATCGATATCGAGACGCCAGAGCTCAGCTCGACAAAGGCCAACAAAGGCGCCGTCTAATTTGCAGTCCCTCTCGGGCAATCAACGGCCGCTAGTCCAGTTTCGACTCCCCTCGGGCCGCCGAGTGGGCGCCGAGCAGCTCGCCCGGCGGCCATATCTCGACCACCTGTCAGCAGGCGGCGGCAGCGCGAAGGCGCCGAGAGGAGCTCATTTCGATCATGTTTAATTGCCTCGAATTGGGTTCTAAAACAGGGCGGCGTGTGTGAAAAGGTTGGCCGCTCGGCGAGCTGAGGAGAGATAAAATGAAATCAAATGAAACCAAAGCCCCAAGGCCCGAAAAGTCGGCCACTCGGCCGAGGAGTGTCTATAACTCGGCGCTGCTGGCGAGCATTTGTGCATGTGGGGCAGAATGTGTGCATGTGGGGCGGCATTTGTGTGCACTTCTGCATTGGCGCCTCGCAGACGAGCCGCAGAGTGTTGCTGCCGCGGCGCTGCAGCAACGCATGCAAAAGTGTCACTCAAACTTGGCCCGAATTCTGCCGGAAAAACAGACCTTAGCTCTGGCGAGCCTCTTCGGCCGCCCAGATGGAACTCGGCCGCCCCAAACGGACGACACTCAATGACACGCCGCCAACGAGCGGCCTTTGTTTGCCCCCAACTGGCAGGCACACGCAACAGGCGACCGATCGCCGCCCGACAGCTAAGACAATGGACTCCAAACGGCCGATCGGAAAGCAGGAGTTTTGCCAGCTCCACTCGGCAAAACTCCTGGCAAGCTCGCTCTTGACCAGCTCGCTCTCGGCAAGCTCACTCTTGGCGAGCCCAACAGTCTTGCCAAGCTCGCAGCTGCCCCGCCGAGCTGGCAAGTGTTGCAAGTGTTGCAGAAATGGCCCTCGGGCCACGGGGGCGTGACGCCGATGTGGATTGATTTGGAATATGGCGAAAGCCTCAATTACGGGCCTTTGTTTGCGCTGAGCGTGCCGAGCTAGTCGAACGAGCAGAGCTAGTCGATAGCCAGAGAGTAGCCTTGGGAAGTGGCCTCCTTTCGGGGGTGGAAACAGCTCGCGGCGATTCGCTTCGAGCAAGCAAGTGTGTGTTGGAGTCCAAAGGGGAAACTTTTCCCTTTTATTATTGTGGCCATTCTTCTTCCCGGCGCGCTTTCCATCAAACGGGCGGCCTGCTTTCTCCTCCCCGCTTGGCTTTCCTCCTCGCCAAATGGGCGCCGAGCTCGCCGGCAACTGCTAATCGGCAACCACTTGGCGCCTGTTTATGCCGGCCGACTGGCCGCCCGTTTTGCTGCACGGACAAAATTGATTATCGGCCATTGCGGTGCGCCGCTGAGCTGCATTTCTCTGCATTGAGTTGCATTGAGCTGCATTTCTCTGCATTGAGTTGCATTGAGCTGCATTTCTCTGCATTGAGCTGCACAGAACTGCATTTCTCTGCATTGTGCACTTCGCAAACTCGGTCATTTCGCCTGCCACAACAACAACAACAAGCTTCGCCTCGCTCCGAAGACAGTCGAGCGCCGCCAAGCCGAACGGGTTTTGCCGCAGTCTTTTTCGCGCCCGCCGCATCAATTTGGCCGCCAAACGGACAGTCTGCGCCGCTCGCCAACTTTCCAGCCAGCTTTCCATCTTTCGAGCTCGCCATCTCTCAAGCTCTCCAGCTCTCAAGCTCGCCCACAAGCCAGCGCCACAGGCCAGCCGCCGCCGGCCGCATAATCTCCCCTGCGCTCAACTCCGCCCGGCTCGGCCTCGCCACTCGGCATCAAAGGCGAGCTCAGATTACCCATTCGGCGAGCCGCATGGGCCAACCATTATCAGCAAAGCTCATCACCGTTTCGCCCGTTCCTCTCCTGGCAAGCTTGCACTGGCCAGCTCCCAATGGCGCCCTTTTAATGCGCCTCGAAGGGGGCAAAAGTTGGGCACCAAAATGGCAAGCGACCACTCGAGTGCGAGAGAGAAGAGCTTCTCTTTAGCGTCCAATTCAACAACTCAGCTCAATCTCTGCGCTTTCTCGTTCCGCCTCGCACCTCAAAGTGGCGCCGTTATCAAGTAACGGCGCTCCTTCGAACACAAAACCAAGAAGGCGTCTTAACGGCGCCAATTCAGCCCCAATTGAGCGTAATTAAATCGTCGCATTTCTCTCTCTCTCTCACTCTTTGCCGCTCGCTCGTTTGTCTGTCTCGTTCGTGGCCTAGAAATTGGAACAAATTAAACAGCCCGTCTGGCTCGTCCGCGACGACACTAAACATCACTCCAAAAAGGTGCACTCAAAGCCAACAGGTGCACACTTTGGCAAGACTGATGCAGTTCCAAGTGCATCTTTTTAAGCTTTGTGCCTTCCAGAGACTAGCTCTGACTCGAACAGCCACCAGCTCGAGCCAGCAGCTCGAGTCAGAGCACGACTTGCAGTGAACTTGGAGTGATTGTAAAATTGCAAGATTGCAAGATTGCAGAATTGCAGAATTGCAACACAATCTCCGTGGGCGAGCGGCCAATCTGAGCCAGATTCGTGTCTTCCCCTCAGGCCCACTTTGATACTCTATGTCTCTATTTCCATTTGGAATTTCTTTCTCTTGAATCTGCGCGCCAGATTCAAGCCAGATTCGAGCAATCCCAAATTCAAGCAATCCCAAATCCAAGCAATCCCAGATCCAAGCAGAGCAAACACTTTTCGTTGTCGCCGGCGCACAAAGCGCCACTTTCTTTCTTTCCCCTTTTGGCTCGCTTTTTGGCTTGAGCTGCTCACTTTTGGCTCCTCTTTCGGCGAGCAGAGCCACAAGAAAGCCCTACAAGAAGGCCCTTGAAATGGGCTCCAATGGGCCGCAGTTTGTCCGCAGTTGTTCAGCCTGCTCCTGCTCGCTCGTTGCAACAATTGCGACAAAAAATGGCCTCTCTTCTCGTTGTTGTTGGTATTTTTATCTCTCCAGCAATGGTCATTGTTGTCGGCTTGATAAAAGAGTCTCCGCTCTGTGCACTGGCTAGACGTGGATCTGCTCAACGTGGATCTCTGTCTGTGGCTGCAACTGGCGGGCAGTGCGCTCACTGCTGCACTCTGCAGCCCAATGGATGCCCAGTGTGCATTGCACACAACCACTGTAAACACACACTGTCTCCAGGCCGCAATGGAGCCGTCAAACAATGATCTCCGACGACCTGCTGCTCCTCCTTCGGCCGAGTCGTCCCTAAGGAGTGTCCTGAGTTGTCGGAGCTCGCCAAGCTCGCCAAGCTGATCTCGGAGAACTCGAGGCGACACGCTCCAGTGGAAACTCTCTCTGCCTTGAGGACATGCTGCCTCGAGGAGCCTTCTCTGTGGGGCTTTTGTGTCGCCTAAGGAGAAAAGGAAAAGGCTGAACGTTGGAAAAAAGGAAAGAAAGCTAACCAAAGTGAATAATCGAACTTTCCAATTCGCACAAAAACGCACTGAACGCACTGGATGGGCAAAATGGTGCACCCAACTGGACGCATAATAATCTAAACGCATCAAAATGGAAAAATCACCAAAATCACCAAAACAACGAAAAAAAAACGGAAAAAAACCAAACAAATGGACACCAAATGAATCGAAACAAACACGAACAAAAACAGATTCGCCCACAACTCCGCCCAGCTGATCACCTCGCCACTCTACCCGGAACAATATCCGGGCGCCATGGAGTGTGTGTACCGTTTGGTGGCGCCGGCGGGCAAAGTGATAAGCCTGGAAATGGTTGAGCTCGATCTGGTCGAGGAGCGCGACTTTGTTTACATTCGCGATGGGGCCCAGTCGAGCGACCCGCTGCTCGCCTCGCTCACCGGCCAACTGGGCGCCCAAATGGCCCGCAACGAACACAAATCCAAGTACCTCACCTCAACCGGAAACAAGGTCTACATCTACTTCCGGTCGGAGCACTCGGCCTACGGAGAAAGGCGGCGCGGCTTTGCCCTGCGCTTCCGGACGGGCTGCGACCTGACGCTGATTGCGGCCAACGGAAGTGTCAGCTCCCCAGCTTACCAGGTGGGCCGCTACCCGTTGAACCAGCAGTGCGTGTACCGGATCGCCCGGCCAGACACAGTCTCCGGCATTCAAGCGGCCACTTCCGGCGCTGCCGAAACGTCGCCCGCCTGGCGCCCGCCGGGCTTCGCAAGTGCTCCAAGCGGCCAATTAGGTGGCGTCTCGGGCGGCCAGTCGGCCACTTCCGGCCCACAGCAGCAGCAGCAACAGTCTCAGCCGCTCACAATGCGCCTCGACGACCTCGATTTGGGCCCCGAGGACCAGCTGGTGGCCTACGACGGCCACGAGCAGAGCGCCGCCGCCAAGCTGCTGGCCGTCAAGGGCAAGCAGGGCGCCCCCAGCGGCCGCCCTGCCCACCTGACGGCGCCCTCCGGCCGCCTGACGCTTGTCTTCAGCAGCGCGCTCGCGCTCGCCGCTGCGGGCACGCCCACTTCCGGCTCGGCGCGGGCCCCGCGCGGCTTCGCGGCCACCTTCTCCGCAGACTGTCCGCCGCTGCGGCTGGGCCGCGGCGTCATCGTGTCGCCGCCCAGCGGAGGCGCCACTTCCGCCGCCGCTGCTTCCGCCGCAGGTTGGGCGCCGGGGGCCAAATTCGGCGCCCAGCTGGCCTTCACGTGTCCCAGAGGGCAGGAGTTCGCGAACGGCGCCTCGCGACTGCTCAGCGAGTGTCTTCCTGGTGGGCGCTGGTCCCTAGCTCGAGTGCCCAACTGCCAGGAGCGCTACTGTGGCCCCGTGCCCCAAATTGACAACGGTTATGCCCTGAACTCGACGGGCGTCACCTTCAACCAGACGGCCACCTACCGCTGCTACAACGGTTTCCAGCTGGCCAGCGGGCGCCAAACGGAAACGGTGGCCTGTCTCGAGTCGGGCCAGTGGGCCAAGCTGCCCGAGTGCTTCTCCACCTCCTGTCCACCTCTGCGCGAGCCCGCCCACGCCCGCCAACTAGTCCTCGCCGGAAGTGCCCAGTCGCGCGCCTACGGCACTGTGCTGCGCTTCGAGTGCGAGCCGGGCTACCAGCGGGTGGGCGTGCCCTCCGTGTTGTGCACCTCGGCCGGAAGTTGGTCAGCGCCGGCGCCCGAGTGTGTGCGCGCCCAGTGCAAGCAGGTGCCGCGCGTCGAGCACGGCCAGCTGGTGGAGCTGGAGCGCGGCGGACAAGCTGCGGGAAGCTCAGCAAGTTCAGCAAGCTCATCAGGCTCAGCAGGAGCCACTTCCGGTTCGGCCTCTTCATCTTCAACGTCAACTTCCGGCCCGCTGGTGCCAGTGGCTCCCAGTCGCAAGTTCTTCTTCATGGACGAGGCCAAGGTCCAGTGCCAGCGCGGCTACCGGCTCGACTTCGGCCACCTGTTGCTCGGCAATTCGAGCTCGATAAATGCGGGAAATACAAATATAAATAGCTCCACTTCCGGCGCCAGTCTGCAGGCGGCCCTGGACGCGCTTCCGGCGCAGCAGAAACACATGCTGGTGAACGGAATTGTGCGCTGTGGGCCCGGGCAGACCTTTGAGCTGGTGCCCAAGTGTGTGGACGTGGACGAGTGCCAGCAGGCTGGCACCTGCGAGTCGAGCTCGTCGATCTGCCGGAACCTGCCGGGCGGCTTCCAGTGCGAGTGCCGGCCAGGCTTTGCGCCCAATCTCGAGTGCAAACAGACGAGCGACTTGGGCCTGGCCAGCGGCCAGCTGCCCGACGCCGCCATCAAGGTCACCTCCACGGCCCAGGGCTTCGACAAGAACAACATCCGGCTGAACAGGGCCGGCTGGTGCGGCAACGCGCAGACGGCCGCCGAGAACCAGGTGCGCATCGACCTGCAGACTGTGACCATTGTGCGCGGCCTCCGCATCCAGCCCGTCCAGCTTCCGGCCAGTGTGGCTGCCCAATTCTTGGCAAGCTCGCAGCAAACACAATCACAATCACAACAAGGACAATTACAGCAACAAGGACAGTTACAGCAACAAACACAATTACAACAACAAGCACAGTCACAGCAAAGCGTCCAGGCCTTTCCCAGTCTGCTGCGCCTGCGCTACGCCAACAATCTGGACACGGACCACTTCCGGGACTACCAGGACGCCAGCAAGCGGGCGGTCCAGTTCCGGCTGAACAACCTGAACTCGGCGGGCATCTTTCACGTGAACCTGCCCCTGCCCATCGAGGCGCGCTACTTGGAGCTGCTCCTCGTCGAGTTCCAGGGCGGCCCATGCATGCGGCTCGAGCTCACTGGCTGCGCGCGCTCCTCCTGCCTCGACATCAACGAGTGCGCGCCCGCAACCGGAAGTGGTGCCCCAGGGGCAGCCGCCGCTGTTCAGGAGTGGGGCTCGCAGGCGGCGGCTAGTCCGCCGACGCCCAACGGGGGCTGCTCGCAGCGCTGCGTGAACCTGCCGGGCTCGTTCCAGTGCGCCTGCGAGCGCGGCCACGAGCTCTTCACCGCGAACGGAAGCCAGGGCTTCTTCCTGGCCGAGGGCGAGAGCGGTTTGCGCGACGGCGACCTGTTGCGCCTCAACAAGAGCTGCGTGCCCCGAGCATGTCCCCCGTTGGGCGAGCCAGCCAATGGGCAGCTGCTGAGCAGCCGCCGGCTCTTCCACTTTGGGGACTCGGTGCGCTTCCGGTGCAACTTTGGCTTCGTCATGGCGGCGGGCGCGCCAGTCCTAAGCTGTCTGGCCAACGGGCAGTGGAACGGCTCGCTGCCCGAGTGCCAGCCGGCCCGCTGCAAGCCCCTGTCGAACGACCGCGCGCAGGGCCTGGTGGCGCGCTTCGAGTCGGCTAGTCTTAGCCAACTAGACAGGCAGCAAGACAGGCTGGAACTCTCTGAGACTGAGCGACCTATTGGATCGAAGGACAACGCCGGAAGTGGCCCAGGAGGCGCCTCGAATGCTCTAACAGCAGACCAGGACGGCCAGCTGCCCTTTCTGGCGAACATGACGGTGGGCTGCACGGAGACGGGTCGCCAGCTGCGCCCAACGGCCAGCGCCCACTTCCGCCAGTGCGTGTACAACATCCGCAACGACACAGGAAGGGGCGACTACTGGTTCTCGGGCGCGCCGCCAGGGTGCGCGCGCGTCGACTGCGGGCCGCCCCAGCAGAGTGCCGGCTCGCTGCCCTTCCAATATGCAGACACCCGTTTCGGTTCCTCCTTTTTCTTCGGCTGCGAGGAGGCCTACCAGCTGGCGGGCTCCAATGGACGAGCCACCGGAAACGTGGTCACCTGTCGCGCGGACGGCCAGTGGGACTTTGGCGACCTGCGCTGCGAGGGGCCCGTCTGCCAGGATCCTGGCCGGCCGGCCGACGGCGAGCAGCTGGCCACCAGCTACGAGCCGGGCAGCCAGCTCCACTTCCGCTGCCGCCGGCCCGGCTTCGTGCCCCTTTTCGGCGACCCGCTCGTGTGCAGCCGCGGCGCAGACTGTCCTCAGGTGCGCCCCCTTGGGCTGGCCAGCGGCCAGCTGCCCGACCGCGCCATCAACGCCTCCTCCTTCCGGGACAACTACGAGCCGGCCAAGGTGCGGCTGGGCTCGAGCACGGGCTGGTGCGCCAAGCTCACCGAGATGCCCTACTTGACGGTGGATCTGGGCCGCCCGCACAAGGTGAAGGCGCTCCTCCTGAAGGGCGTGGTCACAGTCGATGTGGTGGGCCGCCCCCTCGAGGTGCGCGTGTTCTACAAGAAGCCGGGCCAGCAGGAGATCAGCGTCATCTACCCCAATTTCAACCTCTCCACCGGAAGCGACCTGTTGCAACAGCAACTGGGGATGACCAACTACGGCGAGCTCAGCCTGTTGCAGCTGCCCAGCGCCATTGTGGCCCAGACCATTGGGGTGAACATCGTGCGCTCCATCCGGAACCCATGCATGCGGATGGAGATCTTGGGCTGCGAGGAGCTTGGCCGAGAGCCAGTCCTCGGCTTCGAGCAGCCTGTGCCGCCCTGCGTGGACCAGGAGCCGCCCCAGTTCAGCGCCTGCCCCGAGCAGCCCGTTCAGGTGCAACGCGGCCCCAACGGACAACTGTTGCCCGTGAACTTCTCCCTCCCGCAGGCCTTCGACAACTCAGGCCTGGTCGCCCGCCTCGAGGTGAGGCCGCGCGGCTTCCGGCCAGGCCAGCACGTCTTTCACGACACCCAAGTCCATTATGTGGCCTCGGACAACGACGGCAACGTGGCCGTTTGCAGCGTCAACATCACCGTGCCCGACGTGACGCCCCCGCGGCTCGCCTGTCCCGAGAGCGTGACACAGTTTCTGGAACTTCCGCCCCTTGGCAGCAGCTTGGTCGCCTCCTCGAACGGCAATGAGGAGCCCACAGGCCAGCTGTTCGACTACGCGGCGCTGGCGCGCGAACGCGTGCGCGCCTCCGACGAATCGGGCCCCGTCCAGCTGGAGGTGCTTCCGCCGGGCGGCAGTCTCCAGGTGAACCAGCTGGAGAACGTGACGGTGGTGGCGCGCGACCGACACAACAACAGCGCCCAGTGCACCTTCCAGGTGCAGCTTAGGGCGCCCACCTGTGCACGCCACTCGCTCTCGCCGCCCGCCAACGGCCAGCTCGAGTGTCTGCCCAAGAGCGAGGCCCAGGGCTTGACTTCCGGCGCGCTTCCTGCCGCTGCAACGAGCCGCCAACTCTTCCAGTGCGTGGCCACCTGCAACGAGGGCTTCCGCTTTCTGGACGGCCGCCGGGCGCACACCTACGAGTGCGACGCCCAACAGGCGAGCCCCCCGCTCGTGCAGGACTGCGTGCCCAGCCAGCCCGAAGACTCGGCCTACGTCGTCCTGGCCAGCCTCACCTACCGGCCCTTGTGGTCAGCTAGCTTGACAGGTCAAACGTCTAGCCAAACAGGAAGCCAGGCGGGCCAAATGTCTTCAAGCCAGACGGAGCTGCTGGCCGAGTGCGGCGAGCGCTACGCCGAGCTGGTGCGCCAGTACGCGCGCGACCTCCAGGAGCTCCTGTCGAGCAGGTGCACAGTGCTGAACGGCGAGACCAGCGTCGAGTTCGGCCACATCCGGTCGTCTGTGCGGCAGACGCGCGACAGACAGTCTGCGGACGAGCAGCAGCAGCAGCTCCTGGTGCTCCACTACGAGATGCGCGTCGACTCAAAGGTCAAAAAGGGGCCCATTTTCGGCCTCTGCGGCCAGACCATCAGGCAAACCTTCGACCTGCGCCTTCCGGCCTCGCACGCCATCAGCCCCCTGCTCAACCTGAGCCTGAGCGCGGCCGGAAGCGGAAGTGGGAGCGGAGGTGGCCTCTCGGCGGCCGCGGGCGACCTGGACAAGGCCGCGGGAAGTCCGCTGGCGGCCGCCTGTCCCAGTCTGCTGGCCCTCAGCTCGGCCACCAGCGCCGGCTACAGGTGCGCGCCCGGCTTTCTGCTGACCAACGTGACTGTGGGCGGCCAGGCGGCCGGAAGCGGCGCCTCCAGCGAGACCAGTTTGGAGACTGCCGCCGCCGAGGCGCAGGAGGCGGCCAGCTCGGCCGAGATGGACGTGCCCGTGTGTCTGCAGTGTCCGCTGGGCAGCTTCAGGGCGGCCCCGAGTGGCGCAACAGGAAGTGGCGCAGGAGGAAGTGGCGCAGCTGGCCAATGTGAGCTGTGCCCGCGCGGCTTCTTCCAGGACCAGATGGCGCAGGCCGAGTGCAAGCAGTGTCCGGAGGGCACCTTCACGCTGGCCGAGGGGGCCAAGTCGGCGGCCCAGTGCCAGCCAGTGTGCGCGCACGGCCACTACTCGTCCACCGGTCTGGCGCCCTGTCTCGAGTGTCCGCCAAACAGTTTCACGGGCGCCCCAAGGGCAGTGGCCGGCGTCGGTCTGCTCGGCCACACGGAGTGTCTGCGCTGCCCCTTGGGGCGCGCCCACACCTTCGGGCCGGCGGCCAGCTCGGCGGGCCACTGTCGCGCCAAGTGCCAGCCGGGCACCTACAGCGACACGGGCCTGGAGCCTTGCCACGCGTGTCCCCCCAACTTCTTCCAGAGCCGCGAGGGCGCCACCAAGTGCGACGAGTGCGCGCCCGCCAACCGCACCCTTAGGCCGGGCGCCACTTCCGCCGAGCAGTGCGTGCCCGCCTCGTGCATGCCCAGCCTAAACGGGGTGACCAATGGGCCCTGTTTGGTGGACAGCGAGGAGGCGCTCGCAGGGCGCTGCTTTCCCGGCTGCCAGCAGAACGGCGTCTGCTCCATCCAGCTGCACGAGCCGCACTGCCACTGCCCCAGCGGCTTCCGGGGCCGCTTCTGCGAGCAGGAGATCAACGAGTGCCACTCGGAGCCCTGCCACAATGGGGGCCAGTGCATCGATTTGAAGCAGGGCTTCCGGTGCAAGTGTCCCGCCGGCTTCAGTGGCCTCCAGTGTCAGCTGGAGCAGTCAGACTGCGGCCGCAACTCCACCGTTTGCCCCGAGCGCGCCATGTGCCAAGACCTGCCCGGCGTGGGCAACTTCAGCTGCCTGTGTCGCTCGGGCTTCACGGGCCCCCACTGCAACCAGACGCTGAACCCCTGCGAGCAGCCCCAGCCGGATGGGGCGCCCCTCTGTGCCAACGGGGCGCAGTGTGTGCCGCTGCAGCAGGGCCGCCACAAGTGCGTGTGCGCGCCCGGCTGGACCGGAACTCGCTGCGAGCTCAACGTGGACGACTGCGCCGAGGAACCCTGTCTGGTGGGCGCCAAGTGCACCGACTTGGTCAACGACTTCGCCTGCGACTGTCCCCCCGGCTTCACAGGCAAACGCTGCCACCTCAAGGTGGACCAGTGCGCCGGGCAGCCCTGCGGCCCCAACGGCATCTGCGTGGACCGGCTCTTCGGCTTCGAGTGCCTCTGCCACCCCGGCTGGCTGGGCGAGCGCTGCAACACCACAGTGGACCCCTGCGCCTCCTCGCCCTGTCTCAACAACGGCGAGTGCGTCAGCCTGCTCGCTTCCGGCTCGCCTTATGGCACTTCCGGATACAGTTCGAGCACTTCGGGCACTTCAGGCGCAACCTTAGGGTCCGCTTCTGGCGCACTAAGTGCCACTTTAGGCGCTTCAAGCGCCTCTTCTGGCTCCCCAAGCGCGACTTCCGGTCCCACTTCCGGTTCCACCTTGGGCTCAACTTCGAGCGCGGCCCAGAGCGCCTACGGCGTGCTGCTGGGCCGCGTGGGCCAGGAGCTGGCGAGGCCAAAACAGGAAGGCGGCGAACAGCTGCCCGGCGAGCTGGTGGCCGAGCTCAGTTTCCTCGAGCGGGTCCACTTCCGTTGCATCTGCGACCCAAGGTTCACGGGCGCCCGTTGCCAGCACGACGTGGACTCGTGCGAGACCAACAGGTGTCTCAATGGGGGCGTCTGCGTGGACACAGCCGACGGTTTCGAGTGTCGCTGCAGGCCTGGTTTCGTGGGCCTCAACTGCGAGGCTCAGGTGAAACACTGTCCCAGCGAGCCCTGTTCGGCGGCGGGCACCCTCGAGTGTCAGGAGCTTGCGGGCGGAAATGGCCACAAGTGTGTCTGTCTGCCTGGCTTCGAGGGCGAGCGTTGCGAGCGCGAGACCAACGAGTGCGCCGCGGAGCCTTGCCAGAATGGGGCCGCCTGCGTGGACAAGCCCAACGACTACCAGTGTGTGTGCCCTGCCGGCTGGTCAGGCAAGAACTGCGACCAGGAAGTGGCCGCCTGCACCAGCGAGCCTTGTCTGAACGCGGCCAAGTGCGTGGATCTGTTCGAGGACTTCTTCTGCGTGTGTCCCAGCGGCACGGAGGGCAAACGGTGCCAGACGTCGCCCAGACGTTGCATTGGGCAGCCTTGCCAAAATGGGGGCACCTGTCACGACTTTGGCTCGGCCATGAACTGCTCGTGTCCGGCGCGCTTCTCTGGCGCCGGCTGCCAGCACCTGCACGAGCCCTGCTCGCCCGAGGCCAACCTCTGCAAGAACGGGGCCCTCTGTCTCGAGCTTCCGGCCGCCAACAATGGTCAACTCGTGGACTACCAGTGCGTGTGCCCGCCCGGCTGGACTGGGCGCCACTGCGACCAAGACGTGCGCGACTGCCAGCCCCACTCTTGCCCTCCAAACGCCCAATGCGTCGAGCTCACCGACGGCTTCCTCTGCCAGTGCCCCAACGAGCTCGGCGGCGACGACTGCCGCAAGCCGCTCACCGCCGACTTCGACCTGCACTTCCGCGGGCTCGCCAAGTCGAGCGCCGCCGGCCAGGCGGCGCCCTTCGAGTTCCTGCCTCGCCGACTGGCCAGCTCTGACGGTTGGCAACAGTCTTCCGAAAGCTTGACGAGTTCGCAAAACTCGCAAACTTCACCAAACTTGAACAACTTGGTAAACAATTTGGCGACCAATTTCGACAATTCCCAAAATGGACCAGACCTTCCAAGCCAACAACAAGCTCAACAGCAAAATCAACTCAATCAACAGGCGAGAAACGGCTCCCTCGCCACGCTGGACGCGCTCACCGTCGGCCTGTGGGTCCAGTTCTCGGGCAGCCAGCTTGGCGCCGGCGAGCAGCTCGAGGCCACTTCCGGCGCCCAACAGGCCAGCCCTAAGCTCGGGGCGGGCGAGCCGGCCACAGGCGGACGCCAAGGGGGCGCCGGAAGTGCCGCGGGCCAGCAGACGGAGCGCAAGTTGGAGGGCGAGGGCGGCTCGTCCGAGTTGTCGACGGGCGTCTTTCTGACACTCTACTCGAGCGAGTTGGCCCACGCGCCCAGTGGTCTGCGCGAGCTGCTCAAGTTCGACCACGCGGGCGTCACAGTCTCCCTTTTGCCCAACAGCTCGGCCACCTTCCTGCCCTACTTGTCGACTGTGCCCATCAACGACGGCCAGTGGCACTACCTGAACCTCATTTGGGATGGGCGCGCCGGAAACGTGAGCCTGATCACGGACGCCGCCGTGGCCGCCGTCAGGCCCTACCCATCTCCTTCCGTTTCCGGCTCTGTTTCCGCTTCCGCCGCGGCTTTGGCTGCCGCCGCGCAGCTCAGGTACGGCTACGTGAATCTGGGCGCCGAGTTGGCGCCCGCCTCGAGCCGGCCGAACGAGCAGCGAGCGTCTCAAGTGCATTTGATGTCTCAAGCTTATCAATCTCAGCAACTGTCTCAACAGTCTCAAGCTCATCAAGCGCATCAAGCTCATCAAGCTCAGCAACAGTCTCAAGCGCACCTAAGGTCGCCGCGCGTGCTGCCCGGCTCGGGCTCTACGGGCGCGTCAGTCGCGTGAACGTGTGGGCCAAGGCGCTGGACGTGAACAGCGAGGTGCCCAAGCTGTTCCGGAACTGCAAGGCGGGCCAGCAGGTGGCCCGCGAGCGCCTGGTGAGCGGCTGGGCGCGCTACGAG
>Ga0058701_10000375_pt1 | contig 32146 bp, 20 predicted proteins | sample AgamicOrMae_FD_97039 | JGI IMG/M metagenome (GOLD analysis project Ga0058701, IMG submission 97039) | Agave microbial communities from Guanajuato, Mexico - Or.Ma.e | ecosystem: Host-associated > Plants > Phyllosphere > Phylloplane/Leaf | place: Guanajuato, Mexico | collected 2012-06-04
AACACAGGTTGAGCGATTTAACGTTTCGAGGACGACTTAGCACTACAGTTTTCTTACTAAACGCGAGAGCACGAGTTAAATTTGCAAAAAAAACGCGAAAACTTCGATATAGATCCACACTCCTGTGTAACTGCCTCCTGCAGCCACAGACCAATACTATGCAGCGGTCACCGGCACCGGCATGGACTAAAGATCATCACAGAGGATCTTTAGCATGGACCTGGCATGGACTGCCACTAAACAAAGAGAGGGGAGGAGAGGCAACCTTGAGGAGAGGGGAGAGCGGGGAAGCAAAGACTAAAGATCCGTAACAAGGTGAGACACCTTGATCCCTAAGCACTAGAGACAAGTTTCCGGCGTAATCAAAGTCTACTGCGCCACGAATTTTGAATGTAGTTATATTTCGACGAACTCGTAGGCTAGTCTCTTCGCCATGTGCGCAAGGTGACGTGAATGGCAGTAACAGCTTTGAATCAGCAGAGACAAAGTCAAAAATTATTCTCTTTAAAGATAAGTTTTTTTAGAAGTTTGTATCCCTGCATGATGAAAAACCGGTGGATATGGTGTGAGCTTGGCGCGAGTTGTTCAGCTAGAAAACAATTTATTTTCGGTTCTAACATTTTTCAAAAGAAATCAGATGCTTTCGGAGAAAATCCGATTTACTAACTCAAGATATTTTCATGTGGCTGAACGAAAATTATGCTTCGAAGGATTTCTTTCTACCTGCAATGCAGGTCAACGATGTAGGTAGACAAGCAAGCTCGGAGTTTTCTGCTAGATAGCAGGTTGCCAATACGTCTACTTGCATGAGTAGTCATCTCAGCGAGGGAACGTCATCGTGGCTACACCATGCCGTGTGTTATGAAACGCCCTCGTTGCAGGGTAGGTCGCAAGAACCCCCCCCCCCATTCCTTCGTTCGATTCCCTTCGATTTATAGCGGCAGCAGAAAAAGGGAGGGTTCAGTGATCCGCTGGACGCGACCACCGCCAAACACCTCATGACGGAAAGCCTCAGAATGCTTAAGTGGCATCTCAGACATGTTCTGATTCATGGAGTGTCTGCAGTACCCATAGTTTCTGCTTCTCCGGTCATGCTCCGGTCTTATCGTGAATGATACGGATCACAACATAAGTTGATCTTGTCTTTCTAGCAAAATGTTGCAGGTGCACGATCGGGGCACTCTTACAATGTATGTGGATTTGAGAATGTTCGACGCGATGCGCGTTCGCTACGACGTTGCGGGGTGAAGATGGCCTGGCGTAGGTCATGTTCATTTTAGGCGGCAGAGCGTTTTTCTTTTCCATAGAGGGAACAGATGACAAGTCCCCTAGATTTGGATATTTTTGTAATAAACTCGATGTTTACTTCACTGTTTCCTGGAGACGCGGCGTGGAAATCTTTATGTCTACGGTACCGGTATTGATTTTTGTTTGGGCTAAATTTTGTACCTGAAGCTGACATTGTAAATCTTCCGTAGGAAGCTATCAGATTCATCCAAAATCAATTTAAATCAAAAATATTCTCCGCACGGTGATTTCGTATCAAGTTCGGGAAGCAGACCAGCGACATATCTTTTTTCCGTGCGACTTATTTTTCTGTGCCCTCCGCGATCTTGATTGAGTTTCACGCATCTTCCCGATGCACTTTTGCGCGCAGCAGAAAAAAAAGACTTGGCGACATAGGCAGGATACCTTTTACCAAATCGGACTTCACTGCAGCGCTGTCGTCACCTCGACGGAAGCATGCTGGCATCAAAGCAGACAGTCACAAACACAAAGAGAAAAGCCAAAAAACAACCAAGCAAGTCCCTTCGGATTGAAGGTTGCCTTATTTTCATCTGCGGTGTTGCGTCGCACTGCTTTTGTCTTGCTAGTCTTTGTGTTGGCGGCGAACGGGAATGAGGGAGGACAGATTCAATAGGGAATTTGCTTCGTTGCATCCCCACCTCCACCCCCTCCCCAAGCACTACGACACCCCGCTGTCGCTCTTTCTGGATACACCAGTGCTCTCAAACGACTTCTTAATAAGTCAAACCTGGTATCTGACGATTTGAGAATTTTAACCAAGCCCCACTCAAAAGTCTTCATTCAAACATTTAATCACTTATTTTTTCAAAGATGCAATAATTTACATACATATTTACACTTCATAGGAAATTATTCTGAATGTAAAAAAAAGTGTTTTCTTTTTCGTTCCTTTTTTTAACGATATTTACGGCTAAACAAAGATTTCTGCTATTTCCCGGTTTTACTAAGATTGTATATAAATTCAAACTGAGGTTTTACCGACTGGCAAACAGCCTCATTTGCGTTGACTGAAGATCGAACCAAAATTTTTAAAGGCAATTTGAGGTTAGGTGAGTAATTAACGGGAGTACGAAACGAGGTTTTATTATCCACTTTATTAAGCCGCTGTGACGATTCATAGTGTAGTTGGCTTGTTTCAAGTGTGTATAGTTTGCGAGAAACTATTTCTTTAAGAAGTAGGTCTTGGTGAGAAGATTTGAGTAAGCAGTTGACCTGTAGACCTGAAATCCTTTCACGAGACAAACAGAACAAATGAGCTCAAAGACGCTCGAAGCGGCAAGATCCTACTAACTCCACCAAACTGCGTAAGGCTGAAAACCTTCCCACATGTCAGACTGGTAGCAATTATAACTTGGCCCGGCGGACTCGACTCAGCCTTCTGTATTGATCGTTCTCAACGGGCGTGCAGTGCTTGCGTTTTCTTAAACGACCTATAACAGCGCCGAGTTGAACCTGATTTCTAATGGGCGCCGTGTTAGAAGCATTGTAGAGAAACAAGGCAGAATAGGGTGCGGAAGGTGGAATGGAATCGCGGTAGAGGAGTGCGAAACAACTGTGTTTCCAGGAAAAGTGGCGCTTTCGGCAACGTAACACGTCCCGTTCATTTAATCCACACGCTCTGTATTTCGCCGCTCCCAAAACTGTCAACAAGTCTTTCCAATGTCTTTCTTCTGAGCTTGCGGTTTTAAGCTCCTTTTCCCTCGCGCAGATACGTTTTCACATTGCTTAAAAATAATAAATATGTGAGGAAGTCGATTCAAGAAGGGTTACCTAAACCCACAACCGCCCAGCGATGCCGTTTGGAAACAGAAGGAATTATCTCAAAGGATCTTTTAAGTTCAGTATTGGTACACTATAAAAAAACGTCAACCCTCTGAAAACAAAAAAATTAATAATGTATGCATTTTCAAAGCTTAAAATTTCGTATTTTAATGGAAAATAATCCTTCCGATTTCCCTTAAGCTAAATTTCACTTTGGGCTGTTATGGGTTAACTAAGGTTGTAGACAAGGTTCGTTAACGGCAAACGTGCTTCAAATTTTCAAAAAAAAATCAAAGAAAAAAATATTTTTTTGGCTTGAAAATAATAATAGTAATATGAGGGAGTCGATTCAAGACGAGTAACCTTAACTACAGTTGTAGAAGAGGTTCGTGAACAGCAAGCGTACTTCAAATTTTCAAAAAAAAAAAATGGAACGTGTCCGTTGCTAGTATTGTTACATGAATAAAGAGCTTGCTCCGAAATAATTCTCCGCGCATCTACACAGTGAGGCTTGTTGAATAAACGAACGAACTAACAGAGCAACATTTATCATTTTTTATTCAATATTATATTTAACAGCATCTTAGTTCAACAATCATCGCCTATTGCCAGTGAAGTGTGTGTGAGTGACAATAATTCATGCTTACCAGCAAGTAACTGTAACTCACATCTACTCACCCTTCCATATTTCCAAGAGACCAACCGAGGTCAAAAAAAGTATTGAGAATGGAAGAAATTTCCCGGACCCGTAGGGCTGTCTTTACAAAGTGCTTTCTTCCTCAACACATCGATAATCAAATTCTTTTTAAATAAAAGAATAAATGCGCTGCTAATTAGTACATACAACTCCTGATTTGGAGTGACAACGAAACCCTAAATACGGATAGAAAATAAGAGTACTGTAAGATGCAATATCCGTTCTCCGGATTCCAGTCAATAGCTGCCAAATGCCAAAATAGACCAATTTTTATTAAGAAATATGTATATGTACAATTAACAAAAATTACAAAAAATCCTCACGCTAAGTAACATCACCGTCGTGGTATTTAGCCTACAGTTTTTCACAGTTTCACAATACCATAAAAATATCGAAGCAATTATTAATGCAAGCGGGGCAACCTTTCTGACTCTATTAGAAAATAAATAACTTCTGTACAGACAGTTAAGACAACTGCATCATCACTTGTCTCGGCTATCTTGAAAAATATGTAACTTGCATTTCGAATTAAAACTAAAATCAGGAATACGGAATAAATTACACTATTATCACGTGGCAGCAGAGGCACACAATGTTCGCTCACCAAAACAGTCTGAGACCCACAAAAAGGTTCAGCATTCCTCTTCTACGCGAAGCCGAAGCCTTCCGAGCACTCGTGGATAGCCTTCAGCAAGTTTGAGCGCAGCTTGTCGTAAGTTTCATACACGGGCAGGTCTAATTGGTTGAAACTGAAACACATTCACACCGCCGATCAGTTTCACGGTCAGTCAAATCACTTCTCTCGGTTGGCTCTCTCATGACTCCGCGATCCAATCTGCTCGGCGGGCGACAGCTGTATTTACATTTTACGCCTTCCTGAGACGAAAAGGAGCGAATCGTTTCAGGGCGTTGCCTACCTTCAGGGGCACTGTCTCGGTAACAGGGCATTTTCGGGAGTAGATTCCTATGTCAAAAATGCTCGTTTCCGAGTCCTCTACAACCCCTGAAATTTTGGCGACTTTTTTATGTTTTTCAAAAAATTTGTGTTTACTTTGAATACGCGAGTCGAATCTGGCGCACAATGTTGCGATTTTGGGGTGTTAAACTTACCAAGTGTGTGCCGAGGGCAGTCGATCAGTCGACCGGTCGTCCCTGTGGATTTGGAACTTCTGAACTCCGTTCATTCCTTCGAGAGCTCCGAAGCCTTGCAGGGGCACCTTGGAAGTTCCGGTCACGAACTGCAGGAACTTGGCTCGATCCGCTTGGTCGAAGGAACGCAGGGCTCGCCAGAACCACTGGATCTGCAAGCAAACCACACAATGCGTCAACAAACACGTCCGTCTCCAACTCGCAACGAGACGCTGCAACATCCATCAACCTATTCCGTACCTATCGGCTATCCTCAAAGCTCATGAAAATATTTTCTGAACGAAGAAAATCTCCTCGTAATTATTACATATATAGTAAAAATAAAACCTCACCTAACCTAATTCAAAAATTATGTCGATTTCAAAATCACGTTTTAAAAAAATTGATGGAATTATTTCTCTTTCATCATTTGTTTTTGATATTTCTTTAAAAACAGGTTTGATCATTCCGTGGTCACAAATCGTTTAAAAGTTTGCAACCTACCTGCAGAGAAGTTGGTTGGTACTTGTGATACTCCGTATTAGCCTTAAGATCTTCTATGTCAACATTGGGCAACCCAGAGATGAGAAGTTCAAGCTCTTGTTCATTGAAAATGGAGATTAGGCGCTTGGGGATAATGTCGTAAAAGCCATCCAAGAAAGCGTTCAACCTGAAAAAAAGAACATGTTTCATTAACTCAAAGAGCGAAAAGAAGCCCAAAGGGTCCAAGCTTCAATTTAAAGTACTCACTGTTTTCGAATGGCACCTGTCATTTTCATTTGACAGACGAGACGGATGTAGTCCATCTTGTTTTCTTCGGTTACAGGAATGTTTCGACCATTCGGGATGAGGTCTCTGATTTCAGTGACGCCGAATTCTTGTACCTAGAGAAACAGATGTGGCAATAAGAGCGGGTCCAGAGGGAAAGTCTGTTTCCGGTAACCCATTTGACTTACCTCTGCGCTGAAGGTGAGATCGTACCCCAGGGCACTAACCATGTGCTCCATCAAGTACACCAGACCCTGATAAAAACTATAGTCCTCCGATTCCATATCGGTATACTTGACTGAGATGCCTAGGATATGCTTGTAGAAAGAGCGCGTAAAGTAACACTCCAACAACTTGTTGTCGTAAATGGCTTTCGCTGAAACAGGGACGAGAATGTCACAAAATTTGCCTTAGAGGTACAGTCGAGATAACAATTTGCGTCAATCTTATCCAGTGGTAAAGGCCACAAGAAAGTGACACATTTGATTTAGATCGTCTACTTCGGTGGATGAACCAACTTACCTATGACTCGGCCGACAAACTTGAAGTAGCAGAGATGATTTGGATTGCAGTGGGAAGACGAGTTGATCATGTAGGTGACCCGATCTCCCGGAGACGTGGTGAAGAGGGCATACATGGGGTTAAATATCTCTCGAGATATGATAACGTACCATTCTCGAAGAAGACCACCCGCATCTTGACCTTCTTCGCCTGCAAGCAAACATCCCATTCATTACTAACTGAACATACATTCACGAGACTTTCGTAACCTCATCTGTTCCATATGGTTTCACCTCAGTTTTATTTTTCAACATGCATATGTAAAGGACCAGGGGTTATAAAGAAAGCCCGCAGGTGGATCGGATTCACTTCAGGTTTTTTGTTCTCACCTTCGAATACAATGTAGAAGCGGTTCTTCCATTCGTCCACGGGTCTTCGTTGAAGTTCTCTGAACGAGTCCTCGAACACCATGGACCGCCTGACGTGTACAGCAAGCTCTTCGCGACGCAACCCGTCGTCCAAGCGCTCCAGCTCGGAGCGGAAGTAACGTCGCTTGACGTCGAAGTCCAGGATCCGGACGTGGTCCACCAGGCCGGCAAATGGTCCGTCCGCCAGGGGCGCCGTCGACTGCCTCAGGATCTGGTTCAAGACAGTGCGATGGGTCTCGGCGAACTTGAGGAACTTCTGCTGGTCTGGGGTGAGCACCGGGGGCGTCGGAGCTGCCTCCAAGCCCAGGGAAATGGGCGAGGGTTCTTCGGCCTGACTGGTGCTGGCGATGGCCGGGGAGGTCGCCGCCCGGCTTGGCGTCTGGGGCTGGGCCTGTCCCGACCGGCCGCCCACTTCGAGAGTCGAGGGCTCCGTCACCGAAGGCCCCCGATTGCTCGAGCTGGATGTTCGCTCCGACGGCGGGCTGGCGTGCACCAGGAAAAAGGCTTCTACGGCAGGCTGCACCAAAAAAAAAGGCCTCAGTCACTTCTTCCCATGAAGAGCACCCAACAATGGACGAACGTGTTGCAATCTAATCCGTTAACTCAAGCTATTACTGGAACGTTTAAGAGGCTAACCTGTAGCATAAGAACGGCGTGGTGGTCAGGAGTGTCCGCCAACTGCAGGAGGCAGGCGCTCAAAGTTTCCCACAGAACATCTAATTGCAGCTGTTCACTAAGGTTAGGCAGAATCTTATCCGCTTCTGATACTTCTTCATCCTCCGTGTCTTTTTCATCGTCGTCTTCGGTCACAGTCCGTTCTGAAAGATGTATTCACCCGTTAGACGCAATCATACATACACGACCATTCGCAGCAAATTCTCGACTGAAAATATCAAGTCACCTCTTAGCGCCGAGCTAGCGGACGCAGCCGGACCTGGTGCAGTGGTGTCCATAGCCATAGCGTCATCGCAGTCGGGTACACCAAGACTGGGGACTACACTCGCGGTCCTATCCTCAGCTTCCGCATCCTGGGATACGATAGGAAGTAGATTAATTAGATAATTAGAAACGACGGATCATAGTGAGGGCAGCGCTCAGAGGATATGATAGCTTACCGGTTCGGCCGCGGGGAGCCTGGAAGTTTCTGCGCTTGTGGACGGCGCTGACGCGGCTTCGCTGTGGGCGATGGTGGCGCGTTGAGGGCGCTGGCCATGACGCCACCGCAGTCCACGGGGCCGCGAAATTCTAGGCGTATCGTTGCTATTGCTGGTACCGGCTCTCGATTCTGAAGGAACAACATCTATATCCATTCGCTCCTCTAAACAAACCAACACGGAGGAGGTCAACACCCGCCTACCGTCTCTCCTACTTCCGTACCTTAACAACAATCCTGAAATACGGAGGACCTTCTTTCTCTTTCATCAACTCCCTGTATATTTACGGATGTTTGATCGCTACAGACTAGTCAAGTTCGGCTGAAACTTTAAAACCAATGAAGAAAAATTCAAAACGCAAAGCCATTCTCCTTACGTAAATAAACCGTCCCGATTTGAATCTGATCTAAAACCAAGATTCTTTTAATTTTATAGAGACGCAAGAGTTGCTGATCTGACTCACCTTCGCGCCAAAACGCGCTGATTTAGAGGTTTTTGTGCAATATTTCTGTTACATGATCGATGGGATCGGGTTTTATTGGCTTTGTATCTCCATTTTTAAATATTCAACAATTGATAAAGTTTTTTTACAGCAACTTCCGGGCAACTTTTTTCCACGAAACGCTGAAAATTGGTGATTTTAGTTAAGTGTCCACATAACACCGTGTAAAACTCGCAAATTTTAGCTCCTCGAAATTTTAATACATATTTCCGGTTACCGGGTCCAAAAACTTAACTATGCAGAACCATGTCAACTATAAGTTTGGAACGTTTTAACGACTGAAACCAGTGACGGTCAAAGCGACTACAAATCCTTAAACAACCCTAACCTTTCATACGATCTAGATTAACAAAGCCCAAATTTATCAGAGGTTCAGGACCATGTCAACTACAAGTTTGGAGCGTTTTAAGGACTGAAACCGGTGACGGTTAAAGCGATCAAACATCCTTAAAGAACTCGTAACGTTTCATTCGCTCTAGATTGACAAAGGCCGAAATTGTCAGAGATTAACACTGAGGGTGACTTCACCCGCGCCGCGCAGGGAACCACCGACGCGGTAAGAATGTACCAAACTCACCTTGCGCAGCTTCCGTCGAAGTCTCTCTGGTGGCAGCTGTGGAACCGGACGTGGCCTTCTTCCGAGCAGCTGTTCTGACCGCTTCGCGCAACTGAATGATGACTTTGAGTATCCGTAAGAAGAAGGCCTGGCTGGACGTCTTGGAGGTGAGGGGCGCCATGCTGGGCAGCTGGAGATCCGCGCCTCCCTTGGGCTTGGTCGGCGCCGTCACCACGACCATGTCGTTGGTGAACCTGTCGTGGACTGTCCCTCGCTGCTGCCGGCTGTCCGACGAGCCCTCCTCGCTGTTCGTGTCGTCTCGCTGCCTTCGCTGGTTCAGGGCCTGCAGTTCTTTCATTAGGGCGCTGATATGCTCGCAAACTGTGTTCGCGAGTTTCATGGCTCCTTCGAGCAGAAGACGCAGAATCTGCAATAAACAAATAGCTAAGCGGGCAGAAATACCTTAAACCCATTTCTGATGAAACGCTCTGTTCTAGCAGAATGGTCTTCAGTTTTGATTATTAAGGGATAACAAAAACTTCTTTGCTAAAAAAGTTCTGCAAGATACCTTAGTCTAACCTTGCTTAACACTTCGTTTTCATAATCAAATACGTGGAAAAAGGGTAGGACTAAATTTACAAACGTACTATCAGCGGGAAAAGTATTGCTCTCGCTCATATGTTTCAAACCTCTCTAGCTTAAAACGGAGAGAAATAAGACAAAAAAGCATTCTTTTCATTCAATACACACAGCAAATATCTATCGAATTCATTTCGAGCTCTTTTGCTGTACTTTCTTCAGTTATGACGGTTTGAAAAAATACGAGGGCGCAATACTTTTGCCACTAATGGTACAAGAGCCCAAGGGGTGGCAAGGCAACTCGTCATATCCGGTGAACAAAAGGCCTTGATATCCGGCTGATATCCGGTTGATATCGTTGATATCCGGCAGTTACCTAGATTCGGTCGAAGCACGGCCGTTTTCAGCGATTTTTCAAGATTATTACTCTCTGACCACTGTCCACTGATATCTGGCTAATATTTAGGTATATCCAGCATAATATTTAGGTATTGATATCCTGATATCCTCTATATCCTTGATATCTTTGATATCCTTATATCCTTGATATCATTATATCCTTGATATCCTGATAATCCTGACATCCTTGATATCCTGATATCCTTGATATCCTAATATCCTTGATATCCTGATATCCTTGATATCCTGGTTATCATTGATATCCTAATATCCTTGATATACTGATATTATTAATATCCTGATATCCTGGATATCCTTTATATCCTAGATATCCTTTATATCCTGCATATCCTTTATATCCTGGATATCCTGATATCCTTGATATCTTGATATCCTGATATCCTTGATATACTGATATCCTTGATATCCTTGACATCCTGATATCCTTGATATCCTGATATCTTTGATATCCTGATATGCTTGATGTCCTTATATCCTTGATATCCTGGATATCCTTGATATCCTGATATCCTTGATATCCTGATATACGGTGAACACACTTCCAACAAGGTGTTACCCGTTGCCAGAGCCTCTTGTGCTTGGCACACGTTCTAGGCACTCACCATATCTCTCATGGGCTCGGGGCAGTTAGCCAGGTTAAGAAGCAGCGCCGTGGTGTCTTCCAGGCCCTCCTCGGAGCACGACTTGGAGGTGAGCACCTGGACGGCGAGGCGGACCTGGTGCTCTGCCATGGGCGGCACGCTGGCGTGGATCTCGGGCAGGCCGAGCGACACCAGCGACAGCAGTCGCAGCAGCTTGTCTGTAAGGACGGTGGAGCGCTTCACGACGGGGGAGTCCAGCATGTTGAGGAGCTGGCCGAAGGCGGACGCGTCGAACGTGGACGGGTGCGACAGCTCGGCCTCGCCGCTCCGTTCCACACCCGCGCTGCTGTTCGAGCGGGACAGGTTTTTGCCTGCGCAGCCGACCATCACATTATTCGACACGATACACAAAGTCGCCGAGCGATAAAAACTGAGTTTTATAGGTCAAGTTTTGTAACTCTTGGGTTCCACCATTAATCGCCCATCTGATCGTATGGAGGCACAGGGTATCTTAGCTATCGTCGCCAAGCCTCGAGCTAATTACTTAAGGTGCCCTGTGCTTCACTCCGCTACCGCTCCGGTATCAACTCAACGCGACACAAAAATGAGTCGAACTTCCGTTGGTATTCTTTAGCACGATGTTCCGATGTGTCTTTTTCTTCCATATAGGACGACCTTGTTAGCTCTCACTAAGGGCATACCGCTTTGTTCTGTACTTTCATGGAACGTCATTGCCAATGTATGCTATGTGAACACCCTGTTATTAACCATAGACTTTTCTTGGATATACTTGTTTTTAAAATTGCCAGTCTTGAATCTCTTTTTGTTGTTTTTTTGGCTCAGAGAACGGAATTACCACCTTCTTCTACACGAAATTCTTTTCCTCTAAATTATCCAGCAAACATTTCGGATTTACAAAACATATAACTCTCAAAACCTTCGAGTTCTTAGTTTTTTCACTGTTCCAAAAATGTTTAAAATCTCCGATTCTGTTTATGATCAATAAAACAAAGTAAGTAATAATGATTGTTTTTTGATCCCGCCAATGTCATTATGAAAAATAATGTATAAGGACTCGATGTTGCGTAATGATCGACGATGCGTAATTTTCCCTCGGTCCCTTGGATTATGTACTATTGAGACTCAACTGTATTTGAATACCGGTAAGTTTTTTCTTTGTTGTGATACGGACTGCTCGATATTAGCCTCTAAGCGCCGATAATCAACGTACCTTTCTTGGAAGAGCTCATGTTATCGAGTTTGAGCAGAAGGTCCCAGAACTCGTTGGCGGTCGACGAGGCCTGCGACGCGGTCGACGGGGTGTTCGCCGAGGAGCCCGTGCTCGTGGCCAGGCTGTTGGCGGACGAGGGGCCGGCGTTGGCCGCGGGCGCCGGGGCCGCCGCCGGCGTGGGGCACTCGCTGGCGGCGGCGCTGGACGACGCGCCGCTCGTCGACGCCCTGCTCCGGGTCTCCATGCCCACGCGCTCGGCCGGCGCCTCCTGCTCCTTCGGGCGCACAGGCAGGAAATACCCGGAGAAACTCTTGGCAAGCAGGATCAGCAGGTCGAGTACATGCCTGCAACCCACAACACGAGCTATTCATTCGGATCCCTAGCAATTTCCCGTAACATATCAACACATAACAAATTCGGCTTAAGAGAAATTCGAAGGATTGTTTCCATCAAAATACGAAATTTTAAGCTTTGAGAAATGCCTAAATTGTTAAATTTCAAGTTTCCACAGGGGCGGTATTTTCTAAAATGTGACAATATTGAACTAAAAAGATCCTCTAATTTTTTTCCTGTTTCCGAACGGCATCGCTGGGCGGTCAACAAAAACGCTATTGGGACTGACCGGCAGACGATGGGAGCGGCTTGTCTGTGGACCATGATACTGGCCGGTTGAGCGTTCCGATCGTAACCCTTTTTGGCTGACGGCGGTCGGTTTACGTGGAAGATGTTGGCCCGGCAGCCCAAGGCGGCGTCGACGCTCACGTTCAGCCACGAGGTGGTCGTTTGGGAGCGAGCAGGAGTGTTGCCTGATGCGCCGGGCGTGCTGCCGCTGCCAGACCTGCCGAATAATTCCGTTAGCGACATCTGTCAACACTTTCGGAGAGAAGCGACTGGCGGCGGACTCACCCCTGCTGCTTCGCTTGGGAAGCTCGGGTGGACATTCGCTTCGTCCTGGACGTCGGTTCCGGGGGAGGTAGGGCAGGCGCGTCGGCCAGCCGCGATTCGTTGCTGCGCTCCAGGATCGAAAGAAGGGCCTGCGAAACATGACCGAATTCGTCATACACGGCTTTCAATGAAAAGTCGTGTTGGAGGCTCAGCACTTACCTTGATGATCCACTCCCGCGTTTGGTAATGGTAGCACAAATTACGGAAAACTCTGTGAAGACGTCCTGTATTGAGCTTCGGTTCGTCCAGGAAAAGGAGAACTAACAGACAAGTAAGGGCTTCGTGGTCGAGGAGAGGTCGCCCGCAAACTCTGCAAATAGGACGACGTACATGATTTAGTGAACAGTTAACTTGAATTAATTAAAGTAGAATTTTCCACCCCTTGAGTTTAACCTATCGTCACCAAGCCGAGCGGAGCGAGGAATTAAGTCAAACAACCTAACTTAACCAAGCTAAATCAAACCGAACAGCCACTAAATCTGATGGCGCAGGAAAGCGATATCAAACTTGGCAAAGGCGAAGCGGAGCGGCAGCGAAGTGACCCACAAGAGGAAGGAACAAAACTAAGATAACCTTGTCTAAGTTAACCTAACCTAAGTTAACCAAACCTAAATTAACCTTACCTAAGATTACCTAAACTAAGTTAACCCAAGATGACCTAACCTAGATGAACCTAACCTAAGTTTATGTAACCTAAGTCAATGTAACCTCTAAGTTAATGTACCGGTAACCTCTAAGTTAACGTAACCTAAGTAAGCCACACCTAAGTTAACCTAACCTAAATTAACCTAACTTTAGTTAACCTGATTTCAGTTAACCTAACCTAAGTCTACCTAAACGAGCACAAGGAGACATAAAAAATGTCACCTTGCAAATTGACAGTGCGGTCATCGAAGCTAATGTCAAGGAATTTCCTGTTATTTAAAGGGCACTTGTGTAAGCTCAGGGTCAGGTGAAGATAATCGTCCCGTAACGTACCTGATGTTAGCAGGATTGCCTGATGAGAGCGCCATGGCGTCCTGCTCAACGCGATCGGGCATAGGCCAGTGGTTAGAGCTGTCCACCCAGATGTTCCTTTGAGGAACAGTTTGTATAGAATATCTGGCTCCTGATCGGCCAGGAACGGACAGCCGCCGAATAGCTGAAAACACAAAAAAAGACTAGTAAGTATGGGTGAAAAAGCTTTAACGCTCCACACACAAAACAAGACGTCAAGCAAACCAAGCATCATTCTCGGGTGTTGCTACTGACCCGACATGCATTTATATATATGGAGACTTGAACGCACGTAACCAACCAAACACATATTAAATGGGGGCTGACTTGAACGCACGGAACCTACTATATTTCAAATGGGGCATTCGGGTCAATAAACACTCCCTTGATCTACATTAAAAACTAGGCGCTCCGTGCATTTAAGGCCAGCAGGCTAACCCATGCATGCAAACGTGACACGTATCTTATATTATTGCAAACGGCATTTTTAAGGCTTTTTAATAATGTTACGAGAAATTCGGATTAAAGCTATTAGCTATTTAGGAGGTAATGAGCTTACGCTCATCTGAGCTTGTACGAAAAAAAAGCTATTTTATAGGGCATTAAGACAGGTTGGCGGCTTTCTAGACGTCTAGTCTATGGGTCGAACTAAGACGATAATTTAATAGAAAAAAACAGAGAACCCCACCCCCCTTTTACGAATGTTGGAAATGCACACCAACATAACACACACAGACTGGAGATAGCAATCTCCCCCACCTGCACCTGCTGTGGTGCGAAGAATAGTCGACAAAGCGCTGGCACCCCCTTGGTTGAAGAAGCGGTCCTGGATGTGACGGTTGCGCGACTCCCATTCTCTCCTCAGACTCTGTGCTTCCGCGGCCAGATCCGGGGGCAGTGCTGCGATCTGGGAATCCTCCATGTCCGCCAAAATCTGAAAAAACGACTTTATGTATTACGAGAACGTCTCTCAGCGACGAGAGAGAGAATTGGAACTGGACTTACGGCTTGACGAAGAGCGGGTTGTAGGTTCTGGAAGAAGGCCGCCGTGTCAACGGGGTCCTCTGGGTTGGCCGTCGCGGCAGCCTGCCTCTGCTGCTCGAGACGCTGTTGCGAAAGCACCTCCTCCTGGATGCTGGGTGGCAGCGCAGCCAGGAACTCCGGGTTTACCTGGCTGACAGCCCCTGCTGACCCGCTGCTAGCAGACTCCAATGTTTGCTGCCTGATGCGTTGTAACCTACAATACAGGGACGTTGTAGCGGTACTGCGAATGGTGGGATATTACTTCGAAAGCAGGTACTTACCTAAGCTGTTCAGCGATAACTTCTTCTCGCATGTCGTCGGGTAGAGCTGCTAGGAAGGACGGGTCCACGCCTTCTGGTAGCTCCTGCTCTGGCGGCAGACCGCTTGAACTGGAAGTACCGACAGCGCCCCCTTCTTGAGCGGCGGCTGAGCTTGACTCGCCCTCGCTGGAAACATGTATCAGATATAGCCGCAGCCTTTCTTCGCAACAAAGTTCCATTCAGACAAAACATACACTTTCGGAAAGAATTGCTAGAAAAGCTTGGACGGTAACTTACGTGGTGCTCGGCGTGGGGGCTTCGACGGAGGGGGTTGCAGCCGGCGTTGCGTCGTCTGGCAATGCGGGGGTTTCCCCAGGTGAAGCCGCAGGTGGTGCGGGCGTCTCCGCCGCCGTGGCGGGCGTCGAGGGCGTCGGGGTGCTGGGGACCGCCTGCTGGGCGGCGGCGTCCGGACGGACTTCCGGCGGCGGCGGCGCCGAAGGCGCGCTCTGTGTCTCGACGTCTGCCTCCTCGCTTCCGGTCTTCTCTCCCGACGGTTGCGCTGCTGCTTCCGCCTGTGACGGAGGGACTTCACCGGCGCCTAGCTGCGCTTCAGTCTCTGCTACAGTTACAGCCGATTCAGCCGACGCCTGAAACAGGAACAGCGCACGTCACAGCATTCCACAGCTTGGTACTAACAATCTGCTTCCTCTGATAGAAGACTCACCCCTTCGATCGGCATAGTCTCTCTGATGGGAGTGGCTGCTTCGTGGATGCCGACTTCTTCAGGAGCGGGAACGGGGACCGGTTCAGACTCGATCTCCTCATCCTGGAGGGAAGGAGGTTCCACTTGAACGAACACCGAGTCTTCCTCAGTGGAGATGGCGGGCCGCTCTGGAATCAAAGCAGGCGATGAGGATCGATTCTCTACAATGGACACTAACAAAGTAGAGTGCTTTCCCTCTTACCGAACATCCTGGCGATTTCCGTCGAGTCAACGCGGATGCGTTTCTTCATAAACGCCTCCTGTCTTGCTCGCCTATTTTCGTCATTTACCTCTTGACGTTTCATTCTAAGCTGCTGCTCGTAAAGTTCCTCGTCTCGGAACTTCTTCAGATGCCCGACTAGACTGTGAGCGGTAGCTGAAAAGCAATACATTTCGACTTAAATCAAGCAAAAACGTCTCTCACTTCCTTTACAATCTTACTCTTTTACCGTCTGTCTTACTCCCTTCAAAATCTACCTTATTTCGTTCGAAATCTGTCCAGTTTCGATTACATGATATACTGGTATAATACTTAAATAAAAACCGACTAACTTTGGTTGAACACAGATTAACTCTGATCAAAAACTGTTCTACTTTAAAAACGGTATTCCTTCGAGTAAGAATTTTCGTGCTTATACTTACTGAACACTAGGTCTGCTGAGCATTCGGCATCCAGGATTTTGTTTTCTTCCATCCACCAGTTGAGCGCTGTCGGCGTGCTGTTCATGGTGAGAGCTAGACTTGGTCCCAACAGGAAACCAGATTCGCCCTGCAAGATGACATGCCAAATTCAATTAACGCCAGTCAACTCTAATCCGTCGCTCTTTCGTCTTTCCAGAAGAATCACAATCAAAACTTGGCTCATTTCATCCCAACACACCGCACTCGAGCCTCTACTAACATTCACTCAACGACCAGAATCTCTGTTTACTTTGAGTGTTTCAAGTAAAAATACGACCTGAACTTGGCCTAACGAGCTGATTTTCAGAGTGTTCACGAACTTCAGAAATTGAATTTCCCCGACTTTCCATTTTTACACTGATAAATTACACTAAATTCGTGGCGGAATTACATTTTTTTAAGTTTTCTCCGACTTTCGAATACTTTCCAGCAATTTCTCTAACCACTTATTTTTTCCGTCTTTTCCCTGACTCACAGGCCTTGAGGCAACCATGGCTTTCATCCGTTCCATGTTACATTTCCACAAAACGTGCAGAAGAAAAACTTCGTTTCTTTCCTGAAATAGCGATGATATATTTCAGGAGCACAAATCTGTTCGCTACCCAACAAATTATCCCCAACAAAGGCTTTTCAAACCCGTTCACCGTCGGTGAGCCTGATCGCTAAAAAAAGGTGTCAAAGACTCACCACTAAATCTAGATGGTCTTCCTCGCCGTTGGTGAGGAAACCGAGGGTGTTGTCCATAAGCACAACTCGGGAGTCGCGGAAATTGGCGATGGCCTGACTCGCGTTCAGAGGGATGTTAGTGGTGAGGGGGCCGAGCAGGTGCTGGAGAATCATCGGGGGATTGTTCTGGGACTGGCGCATGTTGAGCCGCACGTACTGGACGCGACGCCTCGACGCGGTGCGCTGGGTCCTGGTGTTGTTGGATTCGTTGCTGTGGCGGGCGCTCAGCAGGGGGTGGTTCGGGGCGGCTGGGTTCAGCATGGCGCTGGCGTTGTCGTTGCCGTTGTTGGCGTCCTCGTACAGCCCGAGGTTGAGCGAGAACGCGTTGGCGGCGTTCCACGGAACGACCTGGCTGTCCGTGTCGGCGTACTGGATCATGACGATGTCCTCGTTGTCGCGGTCCAGGCTGGACAGCCGGAGGAGGCCTTGCTCGTTGGGGAAGATCTCCATGTTCTCGGCGTCGAAGACGGGCTCCTCTCCGTTCGTGTGAGCTGTGGGCACATAGACGACGCGATCTTCACCTCATGCAACGAATCAAGCTCATCTCCGCTGAGGAAAGGATTTTTTTCGCCATCCCAGATCGCAAGCCACAATGGACTATGCTACGATCACTATTTAATAGCAGTTATAAGAGGTTCCCCCGGAGAAAACCATTAGCCAGAACATAGATTTCTTAGAGCAAAAAATCAGGGAGGAGGGAAATTTTAAGCCGCTGTTTAACTCATCGCAGATGAGCCACTTCGGCCGACACAACTGAAGATGCGGTCATTGAAAGCGCTTCTGGCCAAAAAAAATGGTCAAATAGTTAGAAGACTTTCCGAAAACAAGGCACAACATTCTCTAAAGACGACAAGAAAGCTTCGAAATATGGTTGTCAGTTGTGGATTTTAGGAATGCAAAATAAGTAAAATCGAAGTGAACACAGCAGAACCATTCAAGAAATCTACTGAAACCGTCGAAAAAATCTGACCGCTCCAATTTTTTCAAACCTCCATAACTTTGAAACGGAGAGAGATACGTTAGATAAGCACGGAACAAAATCGCTACATCTTGAGGGTATCTATCGATTTGATTTCGGCCTTTTCTGTCGTATCTCGCTCCGTTCCAAATTTACAGAGGTTTGAGAAAGTTAGAGCGATGAATACTTTTGAGACCGCTGCTGGTAAATTACCGTGCGTCACAAATTTGGCTCAGCATGACTTATACGCCATGGTATAATCGCGGACAAATGATGGAACGTCAGCCCGAAAATTAAGCTAGTTCGCTGAAGCTGCGTTTGTACAAATAAGGACATGCGCACGAGGGGAAGGGTTTTCTCTACGGCACAGGACAGGAGAAATGACACAGTGCAAGATCCACAACAGATGTCCCACAAGGGGATGGGATGGAGCGGTACAGAACATCGCACAACACGCGTCTGCGAATACCGGCGTTCGAAGTACCTTCCTTACCCAATCTACCATGCGTGCAATAAACTAAAGAAGTTCGGCAGCGTGTGGAACACAACTCAAAGGGGAAACGGCTACCCTTCACCACTATTACAGGAAGCACTCTTCAAAGCTAAACTCACCGATGACTCCGTCCCGAAACATCTGGATATCCCGTCTAACTGCACCATGGAAAAAAGATACCTTTCAGTGAGAAGCTACTCAAAAGAGTTACACCAGCTCACCACTCATTCAGCGAAATGACAGATTCACTTAAGTGACAGATTATACGAAGTACAGTTCCAGGGTTACTCGATACGATTAACTGGATCCCAAATAACATCAGCTTGCTTTCGTTTCAGCTTAAAAATCACCACCACAGGTGCTGTTGAAAAGAAAACCCTCCACCTTCTTCAATTTAGGTAAAATAAAACGTTTCAATTTCCTTGTAAAATACTCAATCACCGTTAGGAAGAGCAAATGCTCTATACCGCATGACCCTCTCACCGGCGATAACTTTCACAACGAAAATGATTTCAAAACTTTGCTGCATGTACAGCGTTTCTCCAAACCTTCAAAAGTTGGAAAATAAATCTCTTTAGTTGGCTGTACTTCGAAGTTATGAAATTGGAGGGTATACTAAACTGAATACTCCGAGCAGAGAATTAGTGAACTTTTGAGACCAAAATCACTTATCGGTACATAAGCCCATGCCTTGAACGTCACCGGCAAAACCAAACTTACTTTCTTCCGGATTTTCGCCATCATCATCGTCATCTTCGTCATCCTCGTCTTCTTCATCTTCGCAAGTGGTGCTGGATGAGCTGCTGGAACTGGAGCTGCTCTCGTTATCGTTATCAGCTTGGTCCTCGCCCTCGGCGGACTGGTTTGTTCCAGTATCAGACGTGTCGTCATCATCCTGGGAAAGACAGTCACAACGTTAACCTCCTAAACAAGCCCGTTCGCTCCATGGGTGACAATGTCACCAACAGTTGGCAAAATAACGCGATTCACTGAGTCAATAAGGCGCACTTTTCGACCGAATTCTGGGGTTAAAAGACGTCGGTGCACGTTCAACATGAGAAAGATTAATAAGTGTACCAAGAGATGCTGCAAGGCAAACGTGGTGTTACACACGGACGGAAAAAACAACTACTTACGATGTGATGGCCTTGCTCCGAAAACAGCTGATCGCGGGCACATTCGTTCATGAGGTCATCGTCACGTGGCTCCACGTCCATGCCTTCGGCTTGGTTCACAAAGGCGGACGACGAAGATCCCTGCCGATCTCTGCAATATCAAAGCACACGTCAAGTCGACAAACATCCCCGGCACAATACGGACGAGCTAGCGAGGAGGGAAGTTACCAACCTGACGAGCATAGCGTCCATGATATCGTCCAAGCAGTGGTCGTGGTTATCCTGGTGGGCGCGACTCTCACTCGACGGCTCCATGCTCTCCGTGGCCCCGGACACGTCGTGGTCGGTGTTATCAGGGTCCTCTGCGGCATCTTCGCCCTGCGCGTGCGTCGCTTCCGACGTGGGGGTGTCGGGCAGCGCCAGAGGGTCTCCCTCGGAGGTCTGCGCCTTCGTCCGCGGGAACTTGTGGCGCGTGTTCCACCCGGTGGCGGGCTGCATCATGATCCTGGACAGCGTCTCCAGGGGCTTCAAGGCGGCGTTTACGGTCGCGGCGGTGTTGGGGCTCGACAAGTCTAGGCTGTGGACGACTCGCGCCAGGTCTGTCACTAGGCCTCGCCGCAGCATGATGCGGACCATGTTGTTGACGCCGCTCATCTGCTGGTTGCGGCTGCTGAAGGGGTGCGGCGTGGCGCTGGACGGGGTGCTCGTGGACGTGCTCGGGGGGCAGTTCTCGATCATGGTGGAGATCAGGCCGGCCAGCGCCTGGATCTGGGCGCTCTTCTCAGCCGACTCGGGGAGCTGAAGGGTCCTGGTGAGCGCGTTCTTCACCTCCACGACGAGCGTCGTCTGGGCGTTGGACGAGTGCGTGCACGACGCCAGGGCGGCCACCAGCATTCGCGCCGTCGTGGGGCATTCGCGGTCATTGGTGTTCTCGCTGGCGGGGAGCAGATGGTCCAGAAGGAATGCCACGGCGGAGCAATCCTGCCGGAAAAAAAGGAATAATCGTTAAAATTCCTTGCCGCGGGTGGAGCACACTCGAAGAAAAGCCGAAAAGACACAGATAAAGAGTTTACAACACCACCAACTGACCAAAGAAAACTTTCAATTGAATTCAAAGGTACAATTTTCGACCTCTTGTGTTCCACCCTTGATTTTTCATCACACTATCAGCATACTACCGCTTCGAGCTTAACCCGTAACAGCCCAAAGTATTTGGGGTAAAATTTAGCTTAACAGAAATTCAAAGGATTTTCCCCATTAAATTACGCAATTTTAAGCTTTGGAAAATGGCGAAATTATTAAATTTCAGATTTCCAGAGGGGTGATATTTTTTAAAGTGTGACAATACTACACTAAAAAGATCCTTTAAAATATTTTTTTCTGTTTCCGAACGGCATCGCTGGGCGGTGGTGGGTTAAGTAAACATGGGTTCGGTTAACCTTGACCTTATAAGGTCATTTTTCGTGCCTTTGTTTCCACTCTATTTAGCAAACGTGGGGTCGAAGAAGTTCGTGCTGCAAAAACTAGAGGCGTGGAATATAACGTTTCATATACGGGAGTGGCTTATCAGGAGTAGCTTTGAGTTTTTCCTACCTCTGTTATGAGGGAGCTCTGCCCCCTGGTGTAATGGTAATCCGTCACGAGTTTCGCGCACTGAGAGTAAGATCGCACGGCCTCGGCGAGCAGCCGCAACATGCTAGACTTGGGCAACAGCGGCGCTTTCTTCTCTTCTTCCCGATTAGCCTGGCTGGCCGAGTCCTCCTTCGCCTTCTTCAGTACATCATCCACATTTGGCGCGGTGCTATTTGAACCCTGGGACACAGAAAAAAAAAGAAGTCAACATTGGACCAAAAAAAAACAAAAAAAAGAAACAAGAGAGACGAAACTAACCAGAAGGTGGACAGCCGCAGTGCTGGAAATCAATGCCGGAGTCGGGTTAGCTTCGACAGTTTCGGTTCCCCGTGCACCTGTTGGCAAGGAAGACTTTGAATTGAAAGCATACCATTCGCTGGAGGCAGACGTACTACACGCTACCTAGGCTACTCACGGTTGGTTGTAGAGGATGGCCCTTCCTCTGCAGAGGGAGTCGTCGATGAGCGACTTTCGTCCTTGGTCTCAGGTTCCCTCGCAAGAGCATTCAACAAGTCGTACACAACAGCTTGCGATACCTTCTTCTGCATCGGGGTCGGAGTATGAGAGCCCGTGGGTAAGCATTTCAGCAGAAGGCGCGTTTCGTCGGCCTCATCTGAACAACATCAAAAATAGCGTTAGCGACGGGTGTATATTGAAAATGAAGCATTCCCAAAATGACCGTGAACATTGGACGTACAATATTTTACCCTTCGGTTTTTATCCAGTGTTGCCAGCTTTGGCGGTTTCGTCTTATTTAGACGCGGTTAATTTTATAAAGTGAATAGTTAATCTTGCGATCGATCCCACTTTTGAATTGCTCAGCTCGAGAGCGATCCAAAACATACCCGACATGCAGGGTTATCTCTTATGGTTCGCAATTTATCCGCGGTTAAAAGTTACAAAAGCGCGAAGTTTGGCAACACTGATGATGACTAAAACAAGTCAAGGAATACGCTAGTATAATAAAGCGACAAAGTAATGCGTAAAATAAAGAAGGGAAAAGCATAATACCTTCTAGACAACAGAGCTTGAAAACAAATCGCAAAAAAATGAAAAACTTGAGGTGAATGTTGTGAAGGCTAAAGTGCAAAGACGATGAATGCTTACATCGTGGTTTGTAGAGCGAAAGATCCACTCTAAGCAAGCGCTCCGCAGTTTGACGGAAAATTTCCGGGTGTCTGCAAATCGCGGCTGAACACGTTCTGAACATGTACATAAGCTCCTTGTAAAGGGCGGGTATATTCGGGATGGTCTTGGACCGGATAACCTGGATAACAACAAGGATGTTAGCATCGAGAATACCACTCAGCGGTGTCGCGCCGATTGACCAAGACAACCGCAAAGGTGGAAATAAGAGTACAAAAGAGCTTAGATCGCGAACTGTTGCTGTGTGAATTCAGGCCGATCTTCGAAGTCGACCGCTTTAGAGGTTATGTTTACCTTTTCCATGGCTAAGGACAACGTGTTGGGCTCCTCCATGACGTGCCTGATGAGGAGAGTGCACAGAGGCAGGAATCCGGTGAAGGCCGACTGCTGGGTGAGGCCTAGGAGCATGCGGACGCCACCGAGCTCGGCGAAAAGGCTGGCCAACTTAAAGTCACGAGTTAAGCGCAAACAAATGCGCATGGCGGCGTGGAGCGCGTCCCGATCCACGGGAATCGACAATAATTTCACACACGCCCTGCAACAACACAAACACGGAGGTTGAAGTAATATGAGGGTATGACGATGTTCCTGATGTGGTAACGAGTTTAATCGGGGCGTGCTTCGGCATTACGGCGAGGGCAACACTAACTTCGATTTCGTTGAACTACAGATATTAAAGCCGTAGAGATAGGCCATTTGTATTATCTACTAGCAATCAGAATTTGGCAAAATGAAGATTCACTGACGTCACAAGCATCTTCAAACTCGATTTCAGTGCGGCCTTGAACTTTTCTTCGTCATTTTTTGAGTTCTTTCTGATGGCTATCTCAATTGAAAGTGGTCATTTACTCCATTCCTAATCAGTCCTCTCTACAGACCTGTAGCTCTCCGCCGGGGTAATTTTGTTACAGCAAGAAATACGCCTTTCGCCGAAAGGAGGCGGCCATGAGAAATCGAAACAGACTTGACACACGCAATCGGTGCGCTACAACTGCATGTGGACAAGGAAAAAAATCGTCGAGTGGATCAACTTACTTGACAATACTGGCTGCTCCTTCCTCGGGCAAATTCATGATAGAGATATTCCGCTTGAGCTCTTGCTCCGGAGTGACGGGCGGCGCCTCGATGCCTTCGTTTTCGTCCACCTCCATCTCCATGCCGAGCTCCTGGCGGCGCGCCCGTACCTGCTCGCGGTACGTGTCCAGCATGCCCATGATGACGGGCCGCTTGTTTCCGCTCGTCTCGTTCACCTGCATCATGGCGCTGAACTGGATCACGTAGCGCCGCCGGCCGCAGCTGATCCGCGCCAACGGCTCGCCGCTCCAGTACGCGTCGCTGATGATCCGCTGGTTGGGGGCGCTGTACGCCGTCCACCGCCCGTTCGATAAATCGAACCACTTCCAGATACGCGTCGAAACCTTCAACACCCATTTAAACAGCTGTTAAAAAGTGAAAACCCGACACAGCCTGGAGAAGCTCAGGGTCACGAATTCCTGCTGTGATAAATACAGCACCGTCGTGTGGGCTGCCTACCCACTGCCGTAGCGGGACAAATTTCCCGCTACGACAGTGGGTAGGCAGCCCACATGACGGTGCAGTATTTATCACAGACACGCTGTACAGGTGACTAGAGGCCTGTATATCCAGTGAGTGGTGATGATGTACTTCACTAAGAGTCCGTATCGTAACTGCATCTCTCTCCCTGTTTGTCTATAAAACTAAACACGAGCCGTGGGTGTGACTCACCTTGTGCATGGCTTCCTTGCGCTGTGTGGCCAGGGCAACCTTCTCGAGGAGATCCAGCATGAGCAACAAGGGCGCCAGCCACTTGGGCGTCGCGGTGTCCTTTGCTTCCACCAGGATCTCCGATCCCCGGACGAGCAGTTCCATCAGGGACGGTAGAATGCCAGACAAGTGCAAAGCAAGCGCGCAGGGCGTGCGCATCTCGTGCTGCATGGGACCTTCGAATAGGAGCGTGAAGAGATGGATTCGGACTGCCGCTTTCAGTGCCTGAGGGGACGTCAGCAGAATAAAGGAAATCTCCTGGGGAGTCGAGTCGCTGTTTATCACAGACAGAAGGAATGACACCTTGTCCGATATCTGGAACAATTCACGGAGAATATTTGTTAGAAAACATGAAAGCTAACTTGTACATTTCAGAGTGTGTGGCAATTTTTCACAAGTGCTTTAAGAGTTTCCGAGGATATTTTTCGCTCCTTATAGAAGCGTGTTTGCTTCTGATTTGAAAAACAGTTTTAGCCGACTTTTGGAGGGCGGCATAACTTTTTAGTTAATTTAACCCATAACAGCCCAAAGTATTTGGAGAGAAATTAGAAGGATTTTTCCCATTAAATTACGCAATTTAGAGCTTTGGGAAATGCCAAAATAATTTAATGTCAGGTTTCAAGAGGGGTGATATTTTTTAAGTTGCGACAATACTGAACTGTAAAAATCCTCTAAAATATTTTTTTGTTTTTGAACGGCATCTCTGGGCGGTGGTGGATTAATAGGGAAAAAAAGGTCGCTGGAAGGTGGTGGATTAATAGGGAAAAAAAGGTCGACTTTCTGGAGTACTTCAGTCAATTCAAGGCTTCTCCACAGGTTATTCGCAGCCGATTCTCGTTAAAGGCTTCTTCCTGATTTTCCAGGATTTCAGGGTTGCCAGACCCCTTGAGTATTCACCGCCTATGTTCCGTCCAGGTTTAATATTTCATTAAACGAAGGATTAACGACGTAAAATCGCGTCCTATTCAGTATATTAGTCTTGGTTTCATTGCTTGCCTTCTCGCACACTATGCTTTCGTTTCGTTCAGCTCGGCTAAGAGAGGGATAACACGAGCGGTGGAACATTTCACTTCCCTACAGTTGAGAATGCCTAGTTGACATGGCTTACCTCTTTGGTGAGCATTTCGAGCATTTCGTCTCGATACTTTTCGCCATTCCTCTTGGTGATAGTAACTAGAAGATCACACGCACGATAAACCGTGTCTGGAAGGAGATCCAGGAGCGCCAGGCATGATTGCAAGGCATTTTCCGTAAATTTATCAATTTCAGTCTTAGATAACGCCTCCGGCTCGGCCTGTTAACACAAACATAGCATTAAACCATGTCCAAGGAAAGCTGTGTACCGTGCCTTGAGGAGCGGCTCCGTACCTCCTGTTCCTCCTTTGGTGCTGTGCTCGGCCCGTCGGACCTTCCTGGGCTCGTCGGCTCCGCCAGCACGCTTTCGCCTAGCGAGATCGCTATAGCCCGCTGCATCTGGTCGTCTTCGGACATGTCGGTGTCCATGGTTGTTGCTTGGGACAGGGAGCGGGACCGAGGAACGGGGTGATTCAAGAGGTAGTCCGTGGCCTGCTCCAAGCTGCTGGTCTGGGACAGCGCCTCTTCGCACATGTCCCGCGAGAAGCCCATGTCCATGAGAGATCGCACGAGTTCTTGGTTGACCTGCGGCGCGCCGTGATCGCCCATCAGTCTTCTCGAGAGTCCTGACGCGGACGGAGCGTCCATCCCTAGCTCCGCCGCCTTCTTCGCTTCTTCGTCCTTCGCTTGTTTTTCCTGAAAAGTAAAAAAAGTTTTTGCTAGATAAGTAAACAGGACAAAGGAAGGATTGCAACGGCCGGTCAATTTACTAACCTGCATCAACTTTTCTCCTCGGAGGATGTGCCTCAATATGGCGAGCATCGACTCAGACATGCGGGCTCCGTAGGTCTTCAATGGCTTCTTCCCCCACATCAACATCACTGCTTCGAACGCCATCTGGAACGAGACATTCAGATTGAGAGGTACTGTACATCGCTTTCACGACGGTTTTGAGGACAGTGAGAGAAAATGGACTAACCTTGTGAATCTGACTGAGGTAGGCGTAAGGATCAAAAGCCCTGAAAGTGGTGGTTACTTTGTTGGAGTGATGCGGCGAGTCCAGGATTGCCCGCGGGCTCACCATCTTCTCCAGAAGAACCAGCCACGCATCTAAGAATTCACCAGTACCAGCTGGCAGGTCCGGGCTCTCCAGACCCTCCTCGAGGGGTATGGTGCCTCCGGCGGACAAGGCCCAGCGGAATGTTTCGAAAAATGCTTCCTGGCCGCCCATCAAGGCAAAGTTGTGGAGCATCAGATGGTAGGGGTACTTCTTCTCGTCGAACAACATGGGGGAAGTGAAGCCCACCGAGCAGATGAGGAACGTGAGCCGCAGCTTGGGGATCGGCGTGGCCGGCAGGGTGGAGTAGTTGAGGCCCCGGGCGAGGAGCTCGTTGAGCGACGTCGCCACGGCGCGCGCGCACTGGTTGGGCAGCACGGGCCCGTTGGGCCCTGGCTGCTGTCGTCTGGGCCGCATCGGCGAGCCCACGCACAGCTTCACGAGCAGGCCGAACAGCTCGGCCAGAGCCCGGCCGAGTCTCGACGAGGCGGCTAGGAGCGGCTTGATGTACTTGATCTGCGTCGGGGAGGTGCCGTAGTGCGGGCCGCGGCTCTGGCGGCTCTGGCCACTGCTGCTGCTCCCCTCCACTTCCATCGTGACGGGCTGCTGTTCCGTCGTGCTGAGTGCCTCCATGGCGGACGTCATGCCGTTACTCCCCATGTCCGCGAGTGCCGACATCAGAGCGCCTTCCTGGTCAGCCATAGGCTGCAGTTTTTCAATATCCTCCTTCCCGAAGTCGGATCCCGGAGGAAGGATGTCGTCACTGCACAAGGCTAGCAGGAGGGTGCTCTCCCACACAAGAGAGACATACAGCTTGGAGAGGGCACTGAGAACGCCGAGCCCCAGCTCGGAGCCCCAGTTCCGGACGGAGATGGCTCGGATGTCCGCCTGGCCGGTGCGACACACGTACACGAACATGACGACGTAGCCGTGCGCCGCGGTCATGGCGTGCAGCAGAGGGGTGGCCGACGGCGTGCTGAACGCGTTCTCAAGGGACGGAGCGCTCGTCAGTTCTTGAAGGAGGATCGAACACGATTCACCCATGCTGCGGGGCCCGTACAGCGGCTGCAGCGACTTCAGCACCTGGTCCAGCTGGCGGAGTCCCTCCTGGAGGACCAAGGGCTCGTGGGCCAGGTTTAGAATTGACTTGCACACGGAGGAAACCGATTGCGCGGCTGCAGTAACAGGGTAATCAACAGGTAGGTTCGGCAGGCCGAGAACCGACAGGAGCGGCACCAAGCCGTTCTGCTGAACGAATTCTCGGCAGTGATCCTCAGTTGAGTTGTTACTCAGGATCGCATCGACTAACTTCATCACGTTCACGATAAACTCGAGGAGAGCTATGGGGGTCTTTTCGGTGCTGCTGTTGGCGACGGCGTTGCTCGTGGCCGCCGTGGGCTCGACGGCCGCCTGCGGCTGCGGCTGGTGCGACGAGCTGGACGCCTCCTCTTCGTCTTCGTCGTCCTCGTCGCTGCTCCCGGTGCCCTCCGCGGTGCCGCCCGAGCCCGCGGTCGACGACGGCGCCGCCGCCGGGGACACCTCCTGCTTGCTCTGCGCGCGCCAGCACACGTACTTCTGGTCGCGCCCCAGGGCGCACAGGTCCTCGAGGAGCTTCACGATCGCCGCCATGGCCGGCTGCTTTAGCGTGGGCTGGTGCCTCATCAGCTCGTCCATGGCGTTCCCCAGGCTGGCGGCCGTGTCGCCCATGGGCTCCGAGCTGCGCCGCCTGCGCATCGCTGGTAAGTACGTCTGCGAGATGAGCACTTGGAATATCCGAGGGAACGGATTGCACTTGGTAAACGCCTCTAGGCCTCGGGCGTTGAGGCACAGGGCGGAGAAAACGTTGGGCAGGGAGCCGAGGACTTCGCGCGTGGCCGGCACCTCCTTGACGAGCAGCGCGTGCAGGACGACGTCCGTGAGCCCGTTGTCCTGCAGGGACGACAGCAGGGACGGCTCCTGGAACACGTACACGGTCACCACGTCCGTCGCCAGGAGGAACAAAGAGGGGCCGTAGTACTCCGCATTGCTGATCATGTGTTTGAGGGACGACGGCAGGGAGCCTTCCATGACTCGGCGGATGCTGTCCGAGAAGGCCGGGTCCTCCACCTGGATGGCCTTCTTCAGGAAGTTGAGCATCGACTTGAGGAGGGCCCCTCTCTGCGGCAGGCACGTCTTGCCCGTCTTGGCCGCGCTGTAGTCGCACACCGGCAGACCTTCCTCGGTGCTCGCTGGCTCGCTCTTCTTCCGCGAGGGGCCCTCAGCCCCTTCGCCGCCCTGGTCCGTATCCATCTGGCCGTCTCCGAACACGTCCGGGCTCTGCGGCGTGCCCATCACCTCGTGCTCCTCCATCTCCGCGTTCATCTGGTCTGGCGGGATGATTTCGAAGGGCTGCTCTGCTCTGCATGTATTCACTTCCATCTGAACAATAAATCCAAACCGGTTCATATAACCCCCATCACACATTATCATAAACCCTCCATCGAAGCCACTCACCTCGAGCCTATTGATGAAACTCGTAAGACCACCGTGTGTTTGAAACGCTTGCATATCGATATTGGTAATCAAATCGATAACCCGTACGGCTCTGGTCACGAACTGGAATCATATCTAAATTAGAATCATAACGTCAACAAGGATCTCAGCAGCGTTTGAAACACTCACCGTGATGTGGTCAAGTTCCTTCCCAGGCCAGTTGATGACTTTCAGAAGACTTTCCATCATTCCGCAGGCAACCAAGGCTTGCCCGCCAGCTTCGTAACTAGCTAAATGGTAGAGGAAACTAAATAAGGCGGTGGCAAGAGGAAGAGGGAATAGGCTCGGCTCCACGTTTGGAACCGAATTCGGCTGCGTTAGAGCAGTAATACAGGTGCGCACAAGCACAGGTAAAAAGCCGTGATATGAACTGGCGCCTGTCACGTCGATTATCATACTTAACCTCGCGCCAGGTTTCCTGAAACAAACATAACACGTTAGACCAATAAAAAGCTACAGGACTGGTGTACACAAACAGCTTTAACTAATTTATGACCCGACAAGTAGACGTATTACTGTATAACCTTGGTATCTAAGCGAGACCTCAAGAAATTTTCCGGATTTAACAGTTTATTTTCATACGTTTTAATTGTTTTCAGGTTTATGAAACTGGTGTTGTTAAGAGCGAGAGACTTACTTTGGGAAATGGGGATTCCGATCGAGATGAATAACGGATGTAAGAGTGCGAAGCGCTGCGGCACGAATGTCCACCAAATGCGGACTGGCCAACTCCAACAATTCCACCAGTTCCTCAAGGAACCCGGGGTAGAGGAGCGAATGCGAGTTATCGATAAGGGCATTCGAGTAAACTAAAACGGACAGCGCCTGTAGCCTCGCTTGCACACACCGTAACCTCTTGCGATAATTTGAGAAGCTGTGCGCAAGTCTTAAATGTGTGAAGAGCACCATCTGAAAAAAAAAATACATCCTGAGCAACACTCAAAATATCGATGTACATCTGTGAAACAGCCTCTTGAAACTGTGCAATCTTTCTTGGCACGTTGCAATTTTGTTTGATCAACAGAAAACCGAGGAGATATTGACGTTAGAAAGAATAATCGCTCCTGTCGTTTCGTGGATTGACGCTTTTGGCGTCCTTTGGCTCCGAGGGGCTTTGTCCCGGAGTCAATGAGGTATGAGCTCACCTGTTTGCTTTTCGGAACAGCGTGAAGGGCCAATAATTCGTCCATGATTTCCGCCGGGGTTTTATCTAACTGGTCAACGTTTTCGAGATGAATTACACTTAAGGGGTTGCTGCCTGCTTTCCGCGTGGGGGCAGCGGACGCGCAGTTTGACGACGACGATGCCGAAGAGGCGTTCGCAGCCTGCCCGGCGCCGCCAGCCGCGCCAGCCGCGCCGGCCGCGCTCTCTTCGGGGTAAAACTCAAAGTGAAGGGTCGTTGCACTTGGAGGGAAATGCTGTGGACGAAAACAGGCGCGTTAGTGGGTCATCGTGTCGACAGCGTTCACTGCCTTCACAATCAGACAATCTCGGAACCGCTCTCGTGGGTTTATTCCGCGAAAAGAAGAATACATCCGTCAAGGTTGTTGCGCATTGGCCAAAACGCAATCCCCTGATTCTTCCAGGTTTTTCAGGACAAAAAAAAATCCAAGATGTTAATGGCAGCATGCCGTTAAACAACACACAGTAGATGAAGTGGTCATTTTAAGTCTTCACTATTGTTATCGTACGCGGTTCTCACTCTTTTTTTTTCTTTTCTTTTTTTTTTCAAAAAAAGGTTAATTTATGAAAAGGTAATTAATAAAAGACTAATGGTAAAATCTGCATTTTTGTCGGAAAAACACAACTTTTTTTCAGTAAAAAAGTGAAATTTCCTGATTTTTACAGAAAAAAACAATCCCTGATTTTTTTTTTTCGGGGAAAACAAAATCCTGATTTTTCCAGGAAAAAAAATGATTGTCCAAGGGGTTTCAGGTGCGCAACTGCAACAACCCTGATTCGTATTTTTTACGTAAATTTATAGACCTAATCATTCAAACATTAACACGTTCTCGTTTCTCTCGTTACAGAAAAAAAAGGCACACATAACTTCTGCAAACGAAGAATCCTAATTTCAATAGCAAACTGTTAATTTGAATGGATGCATTAAGTCCTCGTGACTACCACGGACCACATATGCGCATGAAACGTTTCCGCAAAGAGAACACAGACCCTTTCTTGGGTAGGTTTAAAAGAACACTCCGCGCGGCACAGTTGATCGTAAGCTTTCACTTTAAATACTCACTGAAATGGGAAGATCTTTACAGCAGTCAGCCAATCCAAATCCGTTGTCTCGACCTCCCCAACTCTGAAAAAGCAAGATATCGTATAAACAAGGCAGAAAAAAATAATGTGCTCCAAGCCCTGTCGGAGAAAAACACCGAATTTTAGAGGTGCGCTTTTGGCCTCTCGAGTTCCACCTTGGTTCAACTTTTCATTGCGATATGAGGATGAACGCCATAAAACCGCGTTGGACAAGTTTGCCTTGTGCCTCGCACCGCTGCCACTCCGCTCTACTGGCCCCTAATGCTTTCTCTTAACAGGCAGGCTGCCGCGGACAAGTGACATTCCGTATGCCAACAGTAAGGTTGGATTAAATTTGACTGGGTTATGTGAGTTGTGCCATTAAAGGTGAAACACGAGGTGGCCAAAGCAAGCTTGGATATGAGGCAGTGAGCCTACCTCTGCTAAATGCGTGAGCCGACTTAACAACGACTGCCGTTTGTCGCTGTCCAACCGAGTAATAAAGTTGCTGCGTTTGCTGAACATGTATAGGAGATTGAGAACACTTAAAACTACGTGCATGTCGCAGGAAGACAAGAGCGTCACCAATCTCTCCATGGAGTTGTAAAGATGTCTGGAGAACGAGTGTTCAATGAGCAGGGTGGTGAACTGGAGCACCGCCACGAGAAGACGCTTAAGCTGGAACAAAAAAAGAAAAAAATAATGATACAAACGCACCGTGTAAGCCTTGATTACAAGACCGTGTAGGCGCTAAATCTTCATCTCCGAGGTGAGGATTATGAGGTTGAGTGGTTTAAGCGTAGAACTATCTGGGAATGCCATAGGGGTTTTAGCGAGCGCGATGTCGTATACAGTGAAACCAGGTTAAGATACGAATCAAGGGACTGAGAAATCTTCTTTTCTTAACCCACAACAGCCCAAAGTATTTGGCGCGAAATTCAGCCCAAGAGAAATTGGAAGGATTTTTCCTATTAAAAATACGAAATTTTAAGCTTTGAAAAATGCGTAAATCGTTAAATTTCAGGTTTTCAGAGGGGTGACATTTTTTAAATTTTGACAATACTGAACTGAAAAGATCCTTTAATTTTTTTTTTCTGTTTCC
>Ga0058701_10000376_pt1 | contig 32044 bp, 29 predicted proteins | sample AgamicOrMae_FD_97039 | JGI IMG/M metagenome (GOLD analysis project Ga0058701, IMG submission 97039) | Agave microbial communities from Guanajuato, Mexico - Or.Ma.e | ecosystem: Host-associated > Plants > Phyllosphere > Phylloplane/Leaf | place: Guanajuato, Mexico | collected 2012-06-04
GTTCCAACTGTTCCAACTGTTCCACTGTTCCACTGTTCCATGGATTGTTCCACCCCCAGTTCGGGAACACGGTGGAACACGACACGCCCCCTTGTTCCAAAATGTTCCGAACATCCATGCTAGGTGTGTCCGCTTCGATCGACAGCCATGGAGGAAAAAAGAAAACCGCACAAAAAAACTACCACATTACATGGGCTTAGGTTAAATTTCGCGCTTCACATTCTTACAGTTGTCTGAACTATTTTACAGTATATATATCTATATTTTCATCGAATCGCTAGGAACTATCGATCTATAATTTATCAATCTAACTTTTTTGTCGCCACCATTTTATTTAGGCCCAGTTATTAGTTATAACTATGGAAGAAAATTATGATGCAATCGTGTTGGGTACCGGCCTCAAGGAGTGTATCCTCTCCGGAATGTTGTCGGTGAGCGGTAAGCGTGTTCTACATGTTGACAGGAACAAGTACTATGGCGGCGAGTCCGCTTCCATAACACCTCTGGAAGAGTTGTTCAAGAAGTTTAACATGCCCACTGATAGAATGGAGGAGTTTGGCAAGGGCAGAGATTGGAACGTTGATCTAATCCCGAAATTCCTCATGGCTAACGGACAGCTGGTCAAGTTGCTCATCCATACAGGTGTGACCAAGTATCTAGAATTCAAAGTTGTTGATGGCAGCTATGTTTACAAGGGTCAGAGTATATACAAAGTACCGGCTGACGAGCGCGAAGCTCTTGGATCCCGTTTGATGGGAATGTTCGAGAAAAGACGATTCAAAAATTTCCTGGCCTTTGTCCAAAATTTCGACTTCAACGATCGTAATACATGGAAAGACATTGATCCAAATATGACAACCTCACAGAAACTCTTCGAAAAATTCGGTCTAGACTCTGATACCGCTGAGTTTACAGGACATGCTTTAGCACTGTATTGCGATGATGAATATTTGTCCAAGCCGTGCGGTGATCTAATCACTCGGGTTAGACTGTACAGCGGATCATTGGCTCGTTATGGTAAAAGTCCCTATTTATATCCTCTCTACGGTCTTGGCGAGCTACCACAAGCTTTCGCTAGACTATCGGCAATATATGGTGGAACCTACATGCTCGAGAAGGGGGTCGATGAAATATTGAAAGACGAATCAGGTAAAGTGACAGGAATTCGTTGTGGTGATGAGAAAGCTTACTGTAAGCAGTTGTACTGCGATCCAAGCTATGTTCCTGATAAGGTTGAGAAGGTTGGCCGGGTAGTTAGATGCATCTGTCTATTGAATCACCCAATTCCAAACACGAGGGACTCACTTTCAACTCAGATCATCATTCCACAGAAACAATTGAAACGTAGTTCAGACATTTACATATCACTAGTATCGCACACGCATCAAGTTGCTTCCAAGGGCTGGTTTGTTGCCATGGTTAGTACCAAAGTTGAAACATCAGACCCTGAGAGTGAATTGTTGCCAGCTCTTGAGCTATTGGGTCCAATAAGGCAGAAGTTTTTCAGCGTTAGCGATGTATACGAACCACGCGATGATGGTTCGTCGAGTCAGATATTTATTTCAAAATCTTTCGATCCTACATCACACTTTGAGGAAACCTGTGTTGATGTACTGGAAATTTACAAACGCGGAACAGGAGAGGAGTTCGATTTTAGCAACATAAGAAATGATTTGAATCAGGAAGAATGATATCAATGTGCATTAGCACCTCGACATAAGCGAATATCAGAGATGGATAATTTGATCTATAATAACAAACATGAGAATATCTAACTTGTAACAAGAACATCATGTGTTTAGGATGGAAAATAATGATCAAGCCGAGGCAGTGGATGCCATTGTTGTCCCTAGAGAGTTTCTGCGTTCGATTGTTCTCATTGCTAGAAAAACCAGAATGGGCCAGCCTAGATACAACAGGGTCAGACCTAATCCCTTTTTGGACTTGTTTTTATCCTCTTTGGGCAGGCTCTGTTGCTGGTTCCTTTGTTGCTGCTTAATGAAGCCTTCAACTTTTGACTCGACTTCCTTGAGGCGTCTTGTGGACTCATCTAGACCACTCTGCAGACGCAATAGGGCGGCCGCAAATTGATCCTTCGCCGTTTGTGATATAGATGAATTGCTTTGACCATCGTAGATCAACACATGCTCCTGATTGTCTTTGCTATTGCTGACCACTTGCTTTTGACGCGAGTGGGCCACCGGTTGAGCACAGGTATCGTGGAAGATCTCCTCGTTGTTTGGCATTGTGGCCGCACTCCTGGTCGTCCTTAGGTCCTCCTGTTCCTCCTCGATGCATTTGATCTTCTTTCTTGCTATAGCCTCAGCCTCACTTTGACTATAGCCGTTGAGACTTTTGACCTGATCCTTTGCCTTACCGTTCACGTAGCCATTCATGGTGCTCGGCATCTTGGTCTGTGACTTTAACTGTTACTAGAGTTGTTACTGGATTTAGAATAGATTCTCGAGTATGGATTTAAAACTCAAAAGATTCCCTGCTTGCAGAAGTGTAGATTCTTGGAATGTTTCTGATACATCTGATTGGAAAGATTGCAGCTGGAGCAGAGCCCAAATATGTCAATATTCTAAGCTAGGAAATGCACAACATCTCTCAATTTGGCCCAAAGATTTGAGATGGATCTTGAGTTTAGGAATATTGAGTGCTTTGCTTTTCACTGCTGGCCATCAGTGATCTTAGTTAGCCCATGAAGTAAGAAATCTTACGACAAACAAGACACAAAGGTAGGGCGGCAAAAAAGGGACAGCCGAGCACTTGGCTCGTGCAATCTACTGCGTACTGTTGTCTTGTGTCAGTGTCTAGTGTTTGCCTCCTCCAACAACGCGAGTCTAGCATGGCAGTGAGTTTGCTTTGGCCAGCAAAGGGGAAGAGCTGGCAAGATAACTCGGAGGGAAACGAGTCTTGAGAGAAACGGTGCTTAGCTAACACGCAGACAGGAACGCTTGGCCGGACGGCGATCCCTTTCTTTATGGTCGCACTCGAACACTCACTCACACACGAAGAACGCATTTCCACTTTCAAGAGTGAGCTGCCATGACAAGATGGCGGAGGCAACAGGTAGCCTTCTCCATGGTAAGCAGGCTAGCTGACTCGAGTCTTGTCGTGCAAGACAACAGTGGTTAGCCAAGCGAAACCGCTTTTCGGGATGGAAGTCGTCGAATGACAGGCTTGACACACGGACCACAGGAGGAAGGAGCTATTTCAGTTTCCCCAGTCTGTCTCTTGTCCGAAACTTGAGGTGGAAAACAATGCTGATTGCAAGCCTCGAGGGAGGAGGAAACTGGCGTGTCCAGCTAAGTGCTTTCAGTCTGGACTCTGCCTTGTTATGACGCAAATTGACGATCATTATCGACGATTGGCTGCCAGCGATTGTTTCCCACTGGATTGCGAGTTTTGTTGTTGATGAGGCTTCACAAAAGGTGAAAAGTTTTCAGGTTAATTAGCGTTTGTTGGCACAGATTTTCACGAGCTACTCTGAAAAGATCGCCCTCGTAGCGGTTTGATATGGTGATCGCTCGTTGAGAAGGGCGCTTATCAAGGAGCCAATCAGCTCCAACAGAGTCTGGCTGGTCCAGGAGACAAGGGAGAACAACAAACCATTTGTGTCACACGCAGCGATGTGCTTCTCTGCTTTGAGCGCCACCACTTGCGACAACAGAGACGAGTCCTGACGAGACCAAAAACTTTCCATCGTCTACTGAGACAGTGACTGATGCCAGCCGAAGTGGAAGTGGTTCTGCTCCATCTTGTCGGTAGACGATCTATTTAGCCCGCCTCTATGATAAGAATGTTTATTTTATCCATTAGGCCAACAAGAATCTTGTAAGAATTCGCCCCATCTTGGCGAAACATTTTAACACACCCAAGGGCTCCTCTGGCAAGGCGACGGTCAGCAAGACGAGAGGAGGCTCACATATAATTGTCCGTGAGCGCTCCATTTACATTTGAGATACATCTGAGGTCAATAAGAAGAGAGCGAGAGAGTCAAGAAGGAAGAAAATAGGAATTTTTCAACCGTAAATTTGATCAGCTTTTCGAAAGTTGGATTACCATTGGATTGCCATCAAAGCTCGAGAAGATGATCCCACAAACTCCCGACACGCCAATCTCGGGCGACGAGAGCACCCCGCTTATTTTGACGGCCGACGCTCTTAAAAAGCACACCATTTACTGCTATCTAGTGGCCTTCCTAAGTGCCATTGGTGGCTTCCTGTTTGGCTACGACACTGGCATCATATCGGGCGCAATGATCTTCGTCAGAGATGTGTTCAAACTCAACGACTGGTGGCAAGAGGCCATTGTGAGCTCCACCCTGCTGGCCGCCTGGCTCTTCTCAATCCTCGCCGGCTCGGCCACAAGCCGGCTGGGCCGCAAACCGGTGATTGTGTTCTCCTCCTTCACCTTTGTGCTCGGCTCGGTGCTGATGAGTGTGGCCTGGAACAAGCTCATCTTGTTGGCGGGCCGCCTGGTTGTGGGCGCCGGCGTGGGCCTCGCCTCCATGACGGTGCCCATGTACATTGCCGAGGTGGCGCCCTCGGCCATCAGGGGCCAGCTGGTGATGATGAACATGTGCTGCATCACTGGGGGCCAGTTCATCGCCTCGCTGATCGCCTATTGGTTCAGCCTGCTCCATGGTGACCAAAGTTGGCGCTACATGTTGGGCTTTGCAGCTCTGCCGGCGGCAATCCAATTCTTTGCCTTCCTCTTCATGCCAGAGTCGCCTCGCTGGCTGGTGGCCAAGCGCAAGTACGACCAGGCCAAGCGGGTGCTCAAGAAGATGCGCCCCAAGGGGGCCGACATTGAGGCCGAGTTCAATGCAATAAGGGAGAACGACCTGAACCATGCCCGCCGGGAGGCTCTGGAGTCGCTTAGCTTGAGCACAGGCTCGCTCCAGGGCCGTCCAACGAGCACTCTCAGGAGGATTTTGGCTAGACGGCCCGTGAGAAGAGCTCTTGTGGTTGGTTGTCTCTTGCAGATGGTGCAACAATTGTCGGGAATCAACACGGTCATGTACTACAGTGCCTCCATATTTGAAATGTCTGGTGTACGCTCCAAACAGAAGGCGCTCATTTTGTCCGCCGCAACCTCGTCGGTCAATTTCATCTTCACCATTTTGGGCTACTATCTGGTCGAGAGAGCCGGCAGACGGTCCCTAACTTTGTACAGCTTGTTTGGTGTCGTTCTCAGTCTGGCCATCCTTGGGGCTGGCTTCCAGTTTGCCTACGTCAACTCGCCAAAGGTCAACATGGTGAACCATACGATGGAGAACCATCCCTGTGATACGATGGCCGATTGCTCGGCCTGTTCCCGCTTGCCCGAGTGTGGTTTCTGCTTCTCGGCGGCCCCAAACTCGCTGGCCTCCAATTCGGTCTTCGAGGCCTCCTGTTTGAGAGTCAACTCTACAACTCACGACAGGTCACAGTTAGGCCAATGCATCGCTGGCTCCACCGACAATCTCACCTGGGCATACGAGTGGTGCCCGTCGGCCTATAGCTGGATTACGGTGCTTGGGATGATTCTCTATCTGATGTTTTTCGCCCCAGGAATGGGCCCGATGCCATGGACGATCAACTCTGAGATATATCCGCAATGGGCGCGCAGTTGGTGCCTATCGGTGACGACGAGTGTGAATTGGTTGTTCAATTTGCTCATGTCGATGACCTTTTTATCTCTCACTAGGGCGATCACCAAATTCGGAGCCTTCTATTTGTATGCTATCCTGGCCGCTGCCGGTTTTGTTTATTTCTACTTTGTTCTCCCCGAAACTAAGGGCAAAACTCTCGAAGAGTTGGAGGACTTGTTCTAGGATCACAAAGAGTCTCAAAATGGGCTAGAGGATGGCAATGGAAACATAACATTTGAAGCTGGAGTTGGAACAAAGGCAGACAAAAAGGGCAAAGCGTTAAAATAAAAATGTCCAGGCCTCTTTTAGTCCATCGAAGACGATTGCAGACAAAGGAAACCCAAGTGATAAATTCAGGATTGACTTGTTTCTCTTTTACGACTATATGACACAATTCGCAAGATCATTTAATATTAATGAAGGTGTAATAATATAATTAACTATTGTAATAATAATGATAGCACTAGAAAGAGAGCGAGAAAATGTGATAATAGTAAAGAAATAATAGCAATAACATAATGGTAAACCATGATTCAACTCTATATGGCAAGTGGTCCTTATCTGGTAACTTGTCGGTTCTGCTCTATGCGACACTGCGCGCTGCTCATCAGTGTCGTGGATTCGGACTAGCTGAATCGGTGCCAATTACAGCTGGTCGACCTATGGGAATATTGGCCCAGTATCAAACGCAATATCAAATGTAGTCCGATACCCTATTTTCCCCCTTCAGTTCACCATCTATCTTTTGATGATGTTGGCTCATGAGCATGTGATCATACCGTAATGTGCATGTCTATGTAGACTGTTACTCAGGGAGCCAGCGTTGTGCTTCAACGATACCCTTGTTGTAATCATTGTTCCTCCATTATTACCATTAGATCTAGTACTACTATCAGATTATTATTATTCTTATTACCGAGTTCTGGCAGCAATCTCTACAGTTGGACATAGGGACACGCTTCCGAGGCGTGTCCGATACTGATTTGTCTCTCCGCTGTTGTTGTTGTTGTTGTTCTTTTTTTGTCATTTGTTTTCAAATAAAAGTAGTTTTTCCTATCACATAAATGTTGCACCATGGTGATGGTGAAGATGGTCGTTGGAGACCGCATCGAGCTCCTCGAGCGAGTCGTGTCTCCTTCGTCGGCCAAGACTGATGGCGGCCGATGTCAAGAGCATAGTGATCATCTGATAAACTAGCACCGAACAAATGGCCGCCAAGATTATGAGCCTGTTGTTGAAAAACCAATCAATCAATCTGGCTCGACAACCAGTTTGGATGAATATTCTATTATTAGAGGAGGTGTTTGGCGCAAAAGGCTCCGTATTGGTTCCATCAATGGTTCCGATATTCTTTGGCAAATCTGGCTCGTTATAATAACAAGATTGATCAATATCGCGCGTATTAACATATTCATTTGGACCCTCAAGCCCGCAACAGGTGAGAGTCTCCTGCAACAGGTTGTGTGATTTTTTGTTCATCTCTTGCCATGTCTGATTGATGAGCTCGCTCGAGTTAGCCTTGAAGATGCACAATGTTAGGATGGCTCCAATTTCGGCTATAACAATGAGGAATGATAGAATGAGGAACAATTTCAACAGGACGTTGTTCTTCTTGCTTGCACCAGTCCACCCGAGTAGTCCTGCAGAAAAGGGGTGAGAATGTTTCCAATTTTTCAAGTTTCGATTTCAAATTTTGATCAATTAGAGAAGAATTGCACATCCGGTGTTAGAGGGGGACTTGCGAGAGAAATTTCAGGAGAAGATTAGAGCTGAGGGAAGGAAATATTTACCGTTCAGAAACAATAGGCCGCCTGAGCCTAGGGCAAAATATGTGACAGGCTACGTGTCGCATGATTGGACCATTGCAGCATTTGGAACATGAGTTGTTGGTTGATTGCGGCGAAATTGGCGGGAAGGAATTGCAAAAGTTTTTGCAAAAAGAATGAATGATCGGGGGAGAGGAAAGAGATTGATTTAAGACAAGTTAGTAGAAGAAGAAGGATTTTGTAAAAATTCCATTGCCTTTCCAGTGGAGTGGCTCGAGAAATCAAGCACATCATTGCGGCAGACAATTCTCACTCATTCACTCACCAATTTTCCATCGATCAATTGGTTGAAGTTTGAGCTGGTGGCTATTGTCCAAAGACAGACGGCGATTATTATTGTGCCTGTGAGCTGTCGTTGTTGATTGGCGGAATGAGTTGTTCGGTTGTGGTTGTTGTTTTGGCATAGTAACAAAGAGCAGCATGGAGTTAGCTAAGATGTTGGAGAGAAAGATTGCAGACAGAGAGTCAGAGAGAGAGAGAGAGAGAGAGAGAGAGAGATAGAAAGATGAAAGAGGGATTCAATTTGGATTTTGTTTCGCGTCTTGGCTGAGACTGAGAAGTGAATCGAAATGGAGGGCAACCTGTAGAGTAGGTTGTGGTTGTGGTGCTCCTTGGCGGTTTGTGTTGTGAGAAATGGACTGCAACAAGGTGGGCTGCCAAACATCGAGCGCGCTGATAGCAATTCTGGAAAGCTAGCTCGCTCGATCACTAAATGGCGACCCATGAACACGACTAGGATGGAAAGGCCACCCCTCCTAGAGGGCCGCTCGCATTTGGCCCTTTTTTCTCCCCAATCGGAACCTTGTCTTTGGGCCGCAAAATGTCATTGGGCGACTCTGTCACACACTGCCAGACACTCGTCTGGATACTACTGGCGCCTAACAGATAAGAGAAGACAGACAACAAGAACTCGATGATTGCGGTTAAGCGATATTGCACTCCAGAAAGGCGAGCACATTGGTGGCCTATTGGATCTGCCAGACAGATAAGAGAATAGAGTAGCTCTAGAGAGTGCCACTTACCCATGTAAAAAAGGCCAGCAAACCGACGAGATGTCGTACTAGGACTTTTAAGCAACCCATTTGTGTGGCCTCTGATGTGAGCTTGATGTCGCGTTGAATGTCTCAATGTTCTCTCCTTGTTTCTTGTATTGTTTCTGTTAACTTAGTCTATCAAATTGATGAGTTTGTTTCACATGAACTTGAATTTGCTGGATCTGGACTTAGAAATGGTTTTGAGCAAACTTTTTGAACAATCAACAATGGTGATTAATTTCTCCTTCCGGCAGTCAGAGGCTCTCTCGAGTGGCCTCTGCTCATGAGCATTTTCTCAGCCAATTGATTGAGGTGAATGAACGCGGCCACTTGCTAACTTGTGCTCTCGTTTAGCTCGAGTGAAACTGTCAAGATATCTGGATGGACAATTCGAAGCTAGTTCTTTCTAGCTCTTCTCTATGACCTCGTGATGAGCTGGAATCTGGTGGCGGTTAGGTTGTTCTTCTTCTTTGAAGCTTGGTGTTTATCTTGGAAAACTTGCAACACTTGAACAAATGGAACAATGTGGAAGAATGTACACTTCTCGGGTTCAAAGGCTGAGCATTGGAGAGCTAAATATTGATATTGAATTATTGGTTTATTGACAATAAGGGCGCTGGAATTGGTGGGCGATTGGAAACGTGTCGGCCCTGGTTTGAAGGTGTAAATGCTGAGCTTGGCACACTTGTGCGGCGCTAGAGTGTGAGAGCGTGTGTTTGGTGGTGGAGAAATGCGTGGATTTGTGCGGTGTTACGATGGAAACACCAGTTGGAGAAAAGGTTGGTTCTTGCCTGTTTTTGTTTTGCTTTTCTCCTTCAGTTTCTGTTTGCGCGCTTTTAGCTCCAAGTGCACACTGTGTGTGGTGGTGGGCGCAACTTTTTCTGGACTTGGGTGGCAGGCGAAATGGCAGCAAACTGGAGGACAGATTAGGATTGGTTAGTGCCAGTAAGTTCAATTTCGATTGTGCTGATGTTTCTCCCAATGGCTGATTTGTGTGGCTGTGTGCCAGTTACATTGAGTGTGTATGCAAAGCTACTTGCTGAGCTAGATTGGGCGAAAATGAGCCGCAAACGAGAAGAGAGAGAGAGAGAGAGAGAGAGAGAGAGAGAGAGAAATAAAAGAAGGCGGAGGAGAAATTGAAAACAAAGTTCTGATGAAATTTCAATTCTTTGTTTGGATTGATTTCTGACTCTTGTCTATGTTTCTCTGTGTGTGTGTCGTGGATTGAGGCGATGCGGTCGAGGAGTGGGAGGCAAAGAGAAAGAGAGAGAGAGAAAGCCGAGCTCGTGCTGCATACACTCTCGGCACACTCACTTTTGCACTCAGACACTTGTTGTTCGCCTCGAAACTGTATATTGCTGCCAGTTAACCATTGCACCAGCAAGCAGTGGGCACAAGCAGTTCGCAATCGTTGCCCCAACGCCTTGCGCCAGTATCTCTCTTTATCCCTGTCTCTGTCTCTCTCTACTGGCCCGATTCAAGTGGTGGGGCTGGCAATCTAGTTAGCTAGCTTGCGGCGATGCTGGAGCGCGCGCGCGCAGCCAAAATCGCACTCGGACAGAAATACACACTCGCAACGTTAGGGACAGTCACAGATTGAACATCCAGCCAGACGGGCGGCCCAACCGCCTTGGCTGGCAGCTCGAAAACAAGATACAAATCCACACTCAGCCAAAGGTCCTTTGCCTCTCGCTTAGGCCGACACACAAGCTCGCCAAGCTCGCCAAGCTCGCCAAGCTCACCAAGCGCGCCAAGCTCGCCAAGCTCGCCCTCTGGCCCGCTTGCTCGCTCGCCGTGCTTCCCCTCGGCCAGCGTTTGGGCCTTTTATTCTCGCCCAAAGGCAGCAGGCGAGCTTGGTGCCAGCTCCTCTGGATGTGTTTGGCTGCAAATCGTCGCCACTCGCAGGCTCAGTTGGGCGCGCTAGCTAGTCTCTCGTGAGTCTCGGCGGCGCTTGTGGCGCCTGTGGCTCCTAAGCAGCGGCGCTGGAAGGCTCGAAAGGGCGCTTATGCGCCAAGTTATGATTTAGACGGCCCGAATTGGAACGAGCTGGAGCCGAGCTGTGTAAGGTCCGTTTGGCCGGCCAATCGGCGCACAATGAAGCCCTCGGCCAGGCCAGAAGCAAGCTCCACTGCCACTGCCGCCGCCGCCGCCGTCACTCCGGCAGGCTGACACTCACACTTGGCCGCCTCAAAGTCGCCGGTCACGCCCATGAGCCGAGCGAGTGGACGTGAGTGGCCGCAGACTGTGTCTGATGCGTCGCGTCCGCCAGTGACCAAGTGGCCGCCCGCTTGCACCGCTGCACACAGTCTATCGGCCGCTGCTGCACCGCACACTGTCTGCGGCCGCCAGCGCAGTGCCACTGCGGCTCGCAGTCTCAGCGCGGTGCCACTTTGCGCCCTGCCAGCACAATGGGCCGCCCGTCGGCCACCTGTTACTGACTCTTCTCGCCGACCGCCACTTCTGCTCCCCCGAGGGAGCCCCACTGGAGCCGCATCGAAGTCCGGAGGCCTCGGGAGAGAGTCTCTGGAGCGAGAGAGAGTCTCTAGAGTGATTGGAGGACAGACTGTCTGGCTGAGTTGGAGAGCGGCCGAGTGGGGTCACCGATTCCGCAAAGGGCCGAGTGTCAGTTCCGGCCTGGCGAGTGTCTGTGTGGTGCAAAGGGGCAAACAGGCAGTGCTGAATTGGCAGCTATTGGCACGGATTCCAAGCTCCACTCTTGGCCCAAATTGGCCGCAACTGGCGCCAACGAGCAACAACTGCCAGATCATTAGTCGCCCAGCGAGCTTGCCAGTGATTGCATTAGATCCAATTGGCGCCGCTAATTGGCTGCGGCGCCGTGCCGCCGATTGTGTGATTGTTTAATTTTGCAGCCAGACGCAGTCTGCAAGGGTTGCTCTTGGGTTCACTGGATGGCCGCAGTTGGCCGTTCAAAGCGGGCCCTCTTTGGCTCGCTTTGAACGCTTCGAATGAGCGAAAGGCGAGCAAGCGAGAGAGAGTTTGGCGAAAAATTGCAGCCACATTGGGCCAGAATGAGGGCCGCAGTTGGATGTGGATTGGAAATTGGCGTATTAAACACCAAGAGGATGAATTAGAGGCGGCACATTGCTCATTGCTCATTGCTCATAGCAGGGGAAACGAGCTACGAAACCAGATTCGAAGGCAGCCCTTAGGATGCATGTCGTTGCATCAGTTGGCCAAATTTGTTGCCCAAATTCCGGGCCAACAAATGTCGAGCTCACGAGTGGCTCGCTCGGCAGTGGCAAAGTGGAACCGTCTTGCTGCCTTGTTGCATTTTGGCCTGCGCCAGACCTAAGCTCTGCAATGGCAAAGCATCGGCGGCCAATGCGTGGCAGTGGCGCCGCGCGACTCGCAGCGCCACTCTGCTGCAAAATCTCCCCTGCGGAGTGCCCAGTGCGCGTCAAAATTAGGGTTACATTTGTGCGCAGCAATGGATAGAAATTTATCACCATACTTTTGGCGGATAGTGCCCATTGGAGTGCCCCAGAATGCGTGCATGCATTTCGGGCAACTTTGCCGCCGCGGCGCCTTTGTCTCATGCCGGATCGGGTTCCAGGCAACATTTTGCCTCCCCAAGTGGCCAAGTGGCCGCCGAGAGCTCGCCCAACCACTCGGCCAGCTGGACGGGGCGCCATTCTCTCTCTTCGCTCCTTGTCCAGGGCCAAGCTTGGCGGCGGCGGCGGCACACGAGGGGGCAACTGGCCGGCCGGTCGGGCACAGCCGCCAGTGCAGTGTGGGAACCATTAGCGAGATCATGGAAAATTTTTCACAAACTCACGATCGTTTCCTAATGATCACCTTTTATTTCTTCCCAAGCAGCTTGGAGCATTTCTCCGCTCCGGGACAAGTGGCTGCACTGCACTGGCTTGGCGCTCTTCTGTGCTCGCTATCTCAACATGCGGGCGACCCTTAGCTTTAGCTGGCTCGGCGTCCCACTGAAACAATGGCCATCCGAGGCCACTTTGTTTGTTTTGTCTCCTCGCCCCACTCACTCATCCACCATTCTCCACAACAAACCGACAAACTCTGCCCCCAACAAGCACACCACAAAGGCCACAGAGCGATTCCAGAGCACCTCGGCGTCTACTTACCCAAAAAGCAACTGCCCATCTGTCTTGCAAGGCCTATTTTGTTCTTTGATTTGCTAGCACCGAAACCAGATGGACGCTCTTTGTTTTCCTTATCCTTATCATGCTCTCCGGCGGTTCTCTTATCTCCTTGTCCTCTATGCGAATCGGTCCATTGGTGCGACTCTCAGAGAGTGTGTCTTCCAGCGAGAGTGGCACTTCACTTCACTTTCTTTCTCTTCTCTTCTCTTCTCTTCTCTTCTCTTCACTTCTGTTCGCTTCGCTTTACTTGCTGGCCAGTTTCCTCGAGCAGAGTTCATCTGCTGGATATTCTGAATAGCATCGTGTAGAGCGAGACGAAAAATATGATGCCCAAGACAACAACAATGGTCGAGAACATGATTGCTTCAACTCTGCGGACCTTTGTTTGCTCCTTGCGTGTCCTCCAGCCCGAGTGTGTACGGCACTGGAGTGTGATCCTCAAGCTAGTCTGTAGAAGCTAATGGAGATGGGAGGCAAATGGAGAATTGGTGGACAATTGAGCAAAACGAAAGAGTGTCCTGTGGACTGGTTGTGGTAGACTTGCAACTTGCAAGTCTCTATATACTGATGACACTTTTTGCTTTCTGCTTCGTGTGCATCAACAAGGCCCAATGGTGTGCACGTGTCTCTGCGTGTTGCGCACGCACCAGAGCCCAAACAAAACACCAATGCTCGATGGGCGGAGATTCACTCAGGAAATCTGCACCAACTGACACGCACACCACAATGGTTCGACACCGATGAAAGGCGCACTCTGCTGGCCGCCCGCCTGGCTTAGTGTCCCGAATTCTGGTCGGAACAGCAAATTGCCCATTCGGGGCGGCCAATTTTCCAATTGTTCGCAGGCTCGCTCTTGTGTCGTTCAGGCTCGTTTGTGGCATGTGCAAATGTGTGCCACATTTGCACCATCCAACCAACCCTTAGGCCTACTCTTTCCCCCCTGTAAAACACAAGCGGCCATTCTCACACTCCATTTAGATTTTTGGCGCGCCCAACAAAACGTCGTTCCCGCCAACAACTAACGAGCAGCACACTCACTCAGTCACTCAAAACGAGCGAGCCCCCGACAAGAAGAGTGGGCAAAATTTTTTAACGACCAATTACCAGTCTCTCTCTCTGCATGTTGCTCGGCCGCCCGCCTGGCCCGGTCGCTTCCCTTTGGGTCTGGCCAGTTCCGTGTGGCTGCCACTTTGGCAGATCCGGCGCCCGATTCGAGCGGCCCAATGCACGAGAGAGCTCGCTTGCGGCCACATAATGCGCCCCCGTCTTCCCATGTGGCCAGCTCGGCCCAGACGCGCCCAGTCAGCCCGCGAGCGTCTCGTCCGAGCTCGACAACCGCCAGCACCCCGAGCAAATTTGCGTGGCCGGCGGCGAATTCTTTCCCTCCAAAACACAGTCTTCCAGCCACTTCTGCTGGGCGCCAGTCTGCCCGGTGGCAAGACGGACGGAGAAAGTCGCACGTGTGGCCCACCGTGAAGCTCGGCAGACAAGCTTGTGTGAAAATTGCAATGGACGTTGCAGAAAGTTTGTATAAAAAGACCTAAACAGTATCGCCTAAATAGTATCGCTTGAAGGCGATGGAAAGTCCGAGGCAAGAAATGGATGCGGGCGGAGGAGTAGCTCTAGTGCGGGACGAGCAGAGTTGCACTTGGAATGAAGCCGGATTTTTGGATTCTTGCAGTTTTGGCAATCAAAGTGAGCGCTTTTCTGCACTCAGTCTTTACACAGTCTTTACGCTGGACAGACTGAGGAAAACACGGCCACAGACTGGGAGCAACAAGTGGCCGAGATCAATGGATGGACGCTTGGGCCATGCACAAAGAGTGGCAGCACTTGAACTTGAACACTGGGCCAGTTTGCAGCGAGCTTTCCCTCTCTCTCTCTCGATGTCCCATATCTAATTCGCCAAATTAGGACCAATGGATCTTGTTCTTGGGCATCTAATTTTTATTCCTCCTCCTTGCTTTTCCACTCCGCTACAATCATCCAGCCCCAAGGTCTCGAGTGGCCGGCCTGAGAGGCAGAGAGCTGACCAGAATGGAAGCGAGACGAGCCTTTCAGGGAGCTCACAGGCAGACACTTGCTGGCACATCATTTGTGCAGCCGCCGTGTCAGCTGCTGTCGTCCACCATCGGCGGCACTTGAATGGGATGAGATGGGATTAGATTTATTTAGAGCTCGGCGTTCGTTTGATCTAAATACTGCGAGCCAAAGGGGATTCCGCATCAAGAGAGACGCGCGCCTTACCACTGCGAGCGGGCCGCCAGAAAAGGTTGCGCCAATGAGAATGGGTCATTGGAGTATTATGTTTGGCCGCTTTCGTTGCCTCCAATTGCAGCTCCAAAGTGCAACCGAAGTGCTCCCACAAGGCACACAAACGAGCACAGCAAGTCCATAGAGACGCCAGAGTGCCAACTTTTTGGCGGACCAAGTGGACCGTGTTTGAAGGCGGCCAGTTTGTTGCCTCTGATTAGATAAGCTCCATTGAAGGAGAGAGTGCCAGAGATGAGCCGGCCAAATATATCATATTCTCCGAGAGGCTCTTGGTTCGCCGCCACCATTTCACAGAGAGCCACTCTCCAACAACTCTTCCAAAGGGCAAGTTTCACCTTTCCGAGTTTCTCTCAACTGCTAAGTGGCTCGAGCTGGCCAAGTGGTGGCGCCGACAACTGCATCAGGTGGTGGCCACTCGGCGGCAGCGTGAACTTTGAGCGCCACTCAATCCGATCGGCTGCCAGTTCCAATCAATTTTGCCCATCCTAATGACCTCCAATCCGGCCAGCCTGCCGCTCACTTGTGCCGCCCACCTTCCTGTCCATTTGAGTTGTCCGCTCGAGTCCGAGACCAAAATCAATCGCCTTCACTCTGGCCACTCAGCTGCACGCCGAGCGGCACTCTCTAATAATGCTAGTCTCTAATAATGCTAGTCTAATTGATCTCCAATGGCAGCCAAATGGTCCGGTGCCAGTTGAGTGCATTGTGCCTTCTTTTCGGCCACCATTGGGCTGCTCCAGTGAAAGATTTTCATCTCAAGACTTTTTTCAAAAGTTCTGCCCAAATTTTCAAAAGTTCTGCCCAAACTTTTCCTCAAACTCCAACTCTGTCCAAAAGTCCATTTGGCAAGAGGAACCAGACGAGCCAAACTAGACAACTAGAGGCGCCTTCATTTGGGCCAGCAGAAGGCACGCGCTCTTGGCCCAATGGCCGCCGCCAACTGGCCAACTTGGGGTCATGAGGTGGAAATTTTGCAACTGGCAACAACAATGGAAACTAAACGACCAAATTAGGAGCCGCCAGCTCGCCACAGTGGCCCACAGGCGAGCGAGAGCCACACTCTCTCGACAATCTCGATCCGCGGCGCTTTCTGTGGGCAATTTTGACAATAAGTCGACAGGCTTGGTGGCTGGCTTGGTGGCTGGCTTGGTGGCTGGCTTGGTGGCTGGCTTGGTGGCTGCTTGCTGGTGGCCAGCGAGAAAGCAAGTAAGAGAGAGAGCTCAAAATAGGTGCCAAAAGTGGCACACAAGCGGCGGTTGTTGTGCATTTGGGAGCAGGACTCAGCGCGTCAACTAGTGTCAATAATTAGTCTGTATTGTTGGAGAGGCGGGCGAAAGTTTAGCTCAAAGAAAGGTGGTCCTTTGTGTTTGTGTGTGCTGAGACTTGGACACTTGGCCGCTGCTCACGCTAAGCTATTCTTGCCAAGCTATTCTTGAGCCGCTCGCTCCAAGTCGCCCTAAGCTTATTCCTCACTAGCCACAATCATTCCTCGAAGGCGATAACTTCATAGCCGCCGAGACATCGCATGGCCAACACTTGCGCCCCTCTGGCTCGCCAAGAGTGGCCATCCAAAGCAGAAGATGACTTGCGACATTGTCTGACGCTTGGGGAAACAATGATGACAGCCCGCCCCGCTCGACAATCTCCTCTCGAAAGAAACACAAACACAAACACAAACTGCCGCCCGATAATCATCGCCAACATCGGACACACAAGAGAGTGTGGAGTGGAGTTTGTGTCAAATGGGCTAAGAGAGCCCATTTGGCGACCCCCATTATTCGTTTGTGCCAATCCTCAATGGAGAGGACTCCAAGGAAGCAGCGCCAGCCGGGGACTAGTTTTGGCTTAGGGCTGGCTAACAATCGACACGAAAAGCATCCCAAAGAAGAGGAAACGGACGTTTCTCAACGACACCTTCGGATCACCATCGCAACAAGTGGCAGGCGATCCAAAATAAGCCGACACACTTTTCGTTTGGGATCACAAACAAATCTCCAAATATCGAGCACACCAAATCAATCAACAGTTCGACAAAAGTTGATAAATTTCGACTCTATTCCGACAAATTCACTGCCATCCTCTTGGCGTCGGGCCGATGGGGAATCTCTGGTTGGAATCTCCTCCCAACCAGAGATTCTCGCGTCCTTGTCTCCTCCTATCTCGTTGGCCATGGTAACCTGGCCAACCAGAGTCTCGCCTTGGCTCAGTTCTCTATGGCTCCACTTCCGTTCAATTAGCTGACTGATTCCTGCAAAGAATCGCTGGTTCTAATCATTGATGATAAGCGAGGATGAGCTCTGACTCGAGTTGATGCGAGACAGAACTAAACTGGTATAAATACGAGCGGCTAGATATTGGATATGGATTCAAAGAGCTATCACTCATCGAGCGCCAACTAGCTAGTCGACATAGGTCAATTCTCAAAATAATCTCTAATTGACGAGAAAATCAATTTGCGAGTCGATTGTTGATAAGAAACTCAATCAAGACAAGACAAGATCAGAAGCCTCAAGATGAAGACCACCAACTTACTACTGATCCTGTGCATCGGCGCTCTAATCATGGTGCAGACCAACCAAGTTGAGGGCATATTCTTTCTAGATCTCCTCTGTGCCTCGAGGATTGAGGCTCTCGAGAGGGAAATCTCACAGCTGAGCAACAATCTGAACAACGCCATCAATAATAGAGGCTCGTCGGGAACTGGCCAGCAGCCGAATCCAATGGGAAAATGAGCCCGAGCTTTGCAAGTCGAGCATCCCCTCGGGATAACAATAAAGCAACTCCGATTAACGATAGAAGAATAACCTTTCTATGCAATATCTTGGGCTCACATGATCTCAAATCACTCTCGAATTTAATCACCAGTCTCAATTCATACGTGAACTGCGACTGAGACTGGTTGCCAGACCAAGTCTGCGCTATTCCGTTAGAGATCGGATAAGATGAAACCTTCCGAATGAGTCCCAAAGATGGTCACCTGGCCACCTAAACATTTGCTTTCTATGACTCACATTGAGAAGAGAGCCAGTTTGAGCAAAGTCTCAATTGAGAGTTTGAAAAGTGTAGAGAGACCACACAAGCGGCCTCTATAGATCGAGAAAGACATTTACGAGTTCCCGTCATCACTGTCTCGATTATGCCTGGCGATGGACGAATACGGAATTGCATTGTAGTCCCAGTTTCTCTACCGTTGGATTAACTCGAAATCGTTGATCAACAATGCTTCAATGGCATTGAAATCAATACTTATGATTGTTTACTCCAACTTGCTTTTCCGGGCGATCTCAGGACCAGTTGATTTGTGCAGGGCCCGCAGTTTTCTGATTTCAGGTGCGAAGGTTTACCACCAGCCTGAGTCACTTTCAAGTGTTGCAAGTAAGATCATTCCAATCAATTACGAAGAGGGTGATGAAATTCAATTCTTGTAGATCTATCGTAATCATATGAACGAAATAGACAATACAAACAAACCTCATCTTTCTGGCACATTTCGAGCAGACTTAAAATTCACGTGAGCGATAATCGTCAGCGGAACAATGAGAACAAAACAGTGCACTTGGCACTGTTTTGGGCACATTCCAGAGTTGCCTCAAGGAGCGCTCCTACACTTGTGTAATTGTTTCTTATTTCTCCTCTTGAACCATCCCTATCCTATTGAAATCAACCGGTCCCATGGGCACCTGATGAGAGGACACTGCCTACTATGGCATCTCTTGGGTTCAAACGCAACAATTTCGAATTTATGGATAACAATAACTTGACCACTGAGAAAGACAAACCTCTAATCACCGAGTCTGCACGTGTTTCCAAGAGAGAAATCTATGATTACAAAAGTGCCTGTCTCATATCATCGGTAGACTTTTCCCATAAATTCAACAAAGCCCTCCGTTTAGCCATAGCAAGTTATTTGGAACAATATGACAATTATATCAGGATAGTTCAGTTGGACGAGGATAGTCATGATCAACAGATTAGAACTGTCACAGAGTTGTTACACCCATACCCGGCTACCAGAGTGAAATGGGCCCCGAGAACTATCAGACTCGGTGAGCACGAAGTTCTGGCCTCCAGTGCTGATCATCTGAGAATTTGGCGGGTTCCACAAGCTGGTCACGCAAAGTTGGAGTGTCTACTCAATGCCAATTCGACCAGCACGAAGACAAAACCATCCTGTCCACTAACATCATTTGATTGGAATGATATCGACACAAGTCTCATAGTAACTTCAAATGCCGCCGACAACACTTGTACTCTATGGAACCTAGAGACAAACTCAATCCTAAGTGGCACTATCGATCCAACGAAGAGTCTCCAGTTGACGTGCCATCAGCATCGTTCAGTTGGAGTTTACGATGTCTCTTTTTCAAGGTATGGTAGCGGCAGGGATGTTTTCGTCTCTTGCGGCAGAGATGGAACTGTTAGGATGTGTGACATAAGGCATCCAAACAACGTCACGATTATATACGATAACATTGCAGATAAGAGGCCACTCTTGCGTGTTAGTTGTTCACAAATGGATCCAAATCTAATTGCAACCTTTGCAATCGATTCCAACGACATCCTTGTCATAGATCTCAGATATCCCGGTAAAGGTCCTCGTTCCGTCTTGAGAAATCACTGTGATAATGTGAAGGCCATGTCTTGGGCTCCGCACCTACGCCACCATATTTGCTCAGGTGCTGACGACGGTCAAACCTTCATTTGGGATATCTCTAGAGGTGGATCTCAAGTTGAAGAAATCAAGCCTTCCTTAACCTACAAGGCGAAAGGAAAGATCAACGGCACAAGCTGGTCCTCAGCCCATCCAGACTGGATCGCAATCTGTTACAGGGATAACCTGGAGCTGCTGAGGGTTTGAACAAAACGGCGTCAACTCAGAAATGTTGTCACTAGGCGGACCTGTTACACAGTTGACAGTGAATGCAGACAAATTCAACTATTGATAGCTCTTCGCTGAACACGAGGTAGATGATCTTTGGACCGGTAATGACTAATCAATTACTTTTTCCACTCATGTCCGCAAGTTATTTATTATCATCGTTCATGAGATTGGATTGACTCAATGGCCGGGGTGGTGATGGAATGAGCTTGTTCATTTCATAGTATTCGAAAAGCTTTCGCCAACTAAAACAATAGTGATCGGTGGAATATGGCACAAGGTTGTCTATCGTTGTCCCGGAGGTCGATGGCTGGCCGTTCTCTTGTGTCTGGCTCGTCGGTAATTCATAATCCGTCAATATAAACATAGCTAAGCGAGCTCTCGTCAAAGCCAAGTTAAGCGTGCGATCGTCCATCATAAAATTGCGCTCCAATTTGGAGCAGCAGGCTAAATCTGCAAATTGACTAGCTTTTTTAGCATCACAACAGCCGGCGACCAATATTATGAAATCCCTCTCTTGACCTAAAAAATTCTCTATGGTACCACAACAAACGCTGTCATTGTGCTCGATAGACCGTGACTGCCATTTGTCTGCAAAGCTATCCTGTTTCCTATTGAATATCACACCGATTCTCTTCCCTTGAACATTCTCTTTGTCCAATAGCTTCTCAATCAAATCGTCCAGGTCTCGATTGATTGAAACAGATTTCGACTGAAACATGGCAGTCAGGGCGTTTCTTCTTGGTAGCCAATCAAAGTTGCTCTCATCATGCAGAAGATTCTCCAAGATTTCATTGGTCAACTTTTCATTGGTTTTCTGATCATTCTTCGAACGGCTCAAATAAAAGTGATAGTTTGGAAAACTAGACAGTGTTTCGTGCATCCTAAACTGATGTCTGAGATCAACGGCCGGCAAACCAATGGCAAGCCAACGCTCAAATAAACCGCCTAGCTCGTCCGATGGTCCACTGGTGGAATTTTGTCCACCTTCCGATACATCTGAAGCACTCTCTACATTTCGGCCAGGAGTTTTGGCCAAGCCGCGTCTCTCATTCATCGACTTTTGTTTAGCTCGCCTCCTCTCAGCCAAAGTTTGCGAAAAGTTCATAGTTCCATTTTGTTCTTTTGAAGTGGACTCGTTCTCTTTCTTCGGGTGATCATCCACATTTGGGCTACTTTTTTGGTCTTGGCCCTCGATTGTGTTATCCTCAGTCGCCGTGCCGATTGGATCCGTTGATTTGCGCTCATGCGAGGGCATGGAGGCGCTCAGCATACGCTTGACGCGTGCTAACCTGATCTGGTCCCTCATGTCACTCAGCATTGTCACTTGCTTCAATCCCTTGGCCATCAGAGGCATGAAGCAGTCAATTTCGGATATCAGTTGAGCGTCGTCCAGGATGAGCATGTCGAAGGATAGATCTTCAATCAGAGGGCTGCCGACTTGCAGGGTGGTACAGCAAACAATATTCACCTGGTTCAGCAGTCTCTTTTCGATCTTTCTCCTCCGCCATGATGAACTACAGCTAACTTGCCTCAGAGCTTGCTCGTGCATTTCATCTGCATCATTTCGGTAGATAGGCTTGAACTTGTGCCAGGCGTCCCAGTAAATTTCGTCATCAACCAGTCTGTCTATATCACGACAGTCGCTGAGCGATTTCAGGTCGGCATCCGAATCCTCGCTTCTCCTGCGTCCGATGGTTTGGATCTTTTTAAAGTGATCGAAATGTGGGGATCCGTTGGAAGTGCGGCCTCTATCGCCGTTGGGAAGTTTTAGAACTTCAACACTCGTAACCCTATCAATAAGCTCCACAATGGTATCTACAGTCGACTGCAAGGGTGAACAGACTAGAACTTTGTAATCTTTGACACGCGCAATGTTACTGGCTACATGCGCCGCAATCAGCGTCTTGCCGCTACCTGCGGGGCCCTCCACAAGGGAAATCCTTCTCTTGATTGATTGCTCCAATGCGAGCACTTGATGGTGCTTAAGTTTCGGCAACTCACCAATGACAACAACTCTTGATTTCGGTGTAATAGAATCGTCACGATTGCTGTAGTATCCGAGTAGACATCTATGGAGAGCGGCTGAACACGACTGCTTCTCAAATCTCCTCAATGCAGTATCAAAACTATCGACGAAACCCGATAAGCCCCTATCTTCTCTCGGTGATATCTTAATGCCATAGTTTGCCGGTTTGACATGGACAACAGAATTCTTGTTGGAGTTACCATTTTCCTCTTGATTGTCGCTCTTCTTGTCTAAGCTCAATTCCAATTTTTCTAATCTTCCTGCAGAGTCCTCTTCATCGCTGTTCTTAGCTTCAGTTTCCTCCCCGTTTTCCTGCTTATTTGTCTCATTGGCATCCTTTTCCTCCTCATCGGAATCGTTATGGCAGTGTTTCTCACACAATTCGTCCAACTTTTCCTTTTCCTTTTCTTCCTCCTTGTTGGCATTTTCACTACCTTCTTCAATCTCTAAATTTATGGTGGTTTTGAATTTGATCCTTATGTGATCAGATTCAACGCCTACGACAGTCCCTAAAACGGCATCCTTGGAGTCGTCTTCTTCAGGAGGATCTACACCTTCTTTCAATGGAACTATGTGAACTTTATCATCTAATTGTGCACCGGGGAAGTTGGATCGATGTAAACAAATACCATTGAACTTTGTTTGTGGTGGTTTATTTTCTACGTTTGTGTTATCTCCTAATCTAATGACAACTAAACCGGACGAGACGGTGGATGAACTTTCATTGGATGCTAATGATTCAACTCTGTTCTGATGTTTTCTTCTGACGCTCTCTCTGAATAGTTCCCTTAACTTGTTCGAATAGCTAATGGTCGCAGTATGGTAATGATTCTCCCGCTTGCTTTGCAACCATTTCTTGAAATTTAATGAAAAATCTAATTCATGCAATATGCTTGCCTTAACTAGTGACATCCCTGCATCCATGGTGAAGATTATAGAAAAATAATTTGTCCCTCTAAATAATATCTATTTGTAAAGGTGGATATTGGGGAGACAAAATGACTTCAATGGTTGCAATAGGACTGTATTGATGAGAGACGCGCTTCTCAGATGCATAGGAGTATCTGCGAAACAGGCCAGCAGGGCAAAGCAAAAGCCGAACAACATGTTGCACTTTTTGGTCGCACACACTTTCGAAGCATTATTTTTAGGCGATGCTCTAGCATGTGCTCCATAAGTTTTGGCACTGATGTTAGGCTAGTCTATGGCCATTGTTGGAAGCACATCATCATGTTGTACAAAGTTAACATTGACGGAATTGATGACAACTAGCACTTCACAAGTGATATGGTGCGCTAAAACTGGATCATCCTATGGATAGCTTCCAACAAACATTATGATAATTGCAATGATCAACCGGCTAGAATGGTTGACAAGCGTGGCCGAAGATGTAGATTTTCTCAATAGATATTTTTGTTGCTATTTCCATGGAGCTAAAGCTTCTATTATCATTGATCGCTCTCAATGTTCATGAGGACTTGATGAGATGGCGAAAATTGTGTGGCCACATTTGAAAAAAAAACTTGCTATTTCAACTGCTGTGATGGAGTGGAAGAGATAAGTGGCGTCCTTGGGCTCGACTTTTCCTCTCGCCCCAAGTGCCTTCCTTGTGTTCTGAGTGTCTGCTGAGTCGACTCATCGATCATTCTTTTCTACTGCCACGCCGAGTCTGATCACACAACCCTTGTGGCAGCTAGTTGCAAAAGTCTTCAGTTTCAAGAAACTTCCTTCTAAGCACTGATCGGAATTATCTCTCTTTGGTAGTTAATCAAAAAGACCAAGTCACGGTTGCACCCTCATAGGACAGGAATGGCAAGATTGCCAGCTCATTGTTCGTAGCCACGTTTGTTCTCGTGATCACCACATCCGCCCCTTAGTGCCGGAAGGCTTCTCTCCAATGCTCTCCGGAGTGAAAAGTCCTCAGACTCAAGAACGCTCGTTTAGACTTAATCTATCGTTGAGACTGTGTTCATATGGCAAACAGGTAGTCTGAAATCCTGGCCTCTCCGACACTTAGGAAAACTGAAGAGTAGGTGAGAATATCGACAACTATAGACAATAGATCAAAATCCACGCCTTCGGATTCACCAGATTCCACGCAGACTCTCTTTTGACGACAATCTAGCAAAGAATTCATTACTTTACAGCATCCGAGGTGACAAATTTGTCTTCTCTTCATTGTCCGTTCATTGTGGACACTGAGCTACCTGTCAATCATGGTTGAATGCTGACCGCGCCCTTGGATACGCCGGCCGAGGCATCGCCCATTCTCGAGGTTGTTGGTCAAACTGCGTACGCGAGCAAATCTCAATGCACGGAACAGGTAACTCCAGGCGGCCAGATCGGAACTGAATAGCTTGCAGCCGAGTCTTGGTCGAACCTCGGGGTGTATTTTGGAAGTGAAGGAAAAGGGGCAAAATCTCCACGCAATTCACGTTGTGAGAAAAAGATCTAATCTATCCCCAGGAAACCCTCAGGAAACATAACTTCCAGATTTGCGGGATGGAAAACATAAATCAGGGGAGCATCTCACACTCTTCACGCCCCTCGTTCGGGGCCATATCTACTCAAAGTCTGTCCGACATATTGAGAACATTCTTAGTCTATTCTGAATATGCTCGAGAGCCTAGCCAGTTCGAGATGATCGAAGGGAAGTCGACTGGGAGAAAGTATGAGAAGAACTGTGGAATTCAGGAGCATCGAGAGGGCGTGATGAGCGCCACCGGGCCAAGCTGCTGTGTGTCAGAATGAGCGGGGGGATGTAACTTTTTACCCAGGTGTCTTCTCAGAGCTGTGGTGTGTGAAACTCCAGATTGTGTCTTTTGTAAATTTTACAAGTGTTTTTGCGCCGATTTTGGGCAAAAAACACGTTCTGGCGTATTTATCTTTTGTGTGGAAACGGGGGGCAGGAAGACACGCATCTTGCCCGGTGTAAGAAACACCAGCAATACTCTTCCAATCTAATAAACTCCAATTCAGAGACAGTTGAAGTCTGTCCACATTGTCAGATCTATTATGCGATTGGTAGTGCTTCTTTTATTACTGGTCTACTCATGTGAGCAATTAGACGAAGGTAGGTAGTCACCTTGGAGTTATTCACATCTAGAATCTAATCGACGACTGAGATAAATAACACGAAAATATAATTTAATTCACAACATTCAGCAAACGCTATCAGGTGCTATCAATGCTCAAGTGATGAGGACAAGACAACCGATAGCTGTGGAGCCTATGAACCGTTCGATGAGGGAAAGAACTCACCGGTTGATTGCTCAGGCGAAGATGCTGCATCACCAGGAACCTTTTGCTACAAATCTATACAACAAGGTCCAAGGGGTTTCCTATGGGATGGACGCTGGCGTACGGTCACAAGACGATGCGCTCAGCACGATCCTAAGAAAAATGGAACTGGCACTGGCACTGCGGGTCTTGGTTGTGACTGGGGCTATCATGAAAATGGTGTCTTTTGGGAGGAGTGTTATTGCGAAACAGAAAAGTGTAATGGAGCGCCCGGATTATTGCCAAGCGGATCTCCTAATACTGTGACATTGCTAGCCACCATTTGCGGGTCACTGTTCATCATCATCCAACTCATCACCACTGAATGGACCTAAATCCTCTTCACCTTCGCTACTACTCGTACTTGGCGGAGCAGCCCTTTTTTGAGCCCCACCATCAGAGCCACCCTTGGCTGAGCCATCAGCACCTTTGAAACTGGAATTCATATCACCATTGTTGTACATAAGTGTTTCTATGTCTAAGTTCATTCCTTGGAATGAGAATCTGCCAAATTTGAGACGTTCACAGAATTGATAGCTGGGATTCATTGTGTAACTTCTCCTCTTGGCCTCTTCAGTACTTAATTGGTTATTGATTTGATCATCGTCGAGATCATCGCTAAAGTATTCTTCCTCGCGGCTTTTTTCGGCCGCTTTTTGGGCCCTTTGCATAAATTTTAATCCTAATAAATTCTTGGAAAACGATTGCGCCAACATGGCTGTATCAAGGCGTTGTTTCTTTTTCTTAGGCATATTTTTGTGTTCATGAGCGAGATTCCTCTATCACTGCGAACATAGATCCAGCAAACATGAGACCAATGAACCAAAAACGAAGTACCTGCTAATTATGATTGAATCAACAATAAGGGGCCATAGGATGCCATAGATCCAAATCGGACAACCACGTTTATTAACATCGAGAAGCGACTGAGTTTACGAGCCGTCGCGCGGACGAAAGACTGGCAGTCACAGCTGCCCGTTCCAAACCACAGGTCTGCCATTCTATTCTCACGGGCCCAGTCTCAGTCGAGTATCGCAACCAGAGCAGTTCTTGTATGCGACTGAACCGCTCGCCTCAGCCAACTGGGAATGCATCTTCTCAGCTCACATCGAGATTTGCGACCGCGTGCAAGTTTCTTGTCATCCAACAGTTTGGGCCTCGAGCTTGTACAGTGGTTTGCGAAAAACGAGAGAGTGGAGCGAACTTGGCATAGTTCGTTAGATTCACTGCAATCCTTTAACGATATAGGTGACTTGATGATAAACTTTTCACACTGTTATGGAAAGTCGACTTTTAATATTGTTATGTAGTGTCTTCTCATTAACAGAAACTCCAACTCAATGAACCTAGAGTATTTGCTGCAACAGAGAAGCCGGAATCAGAGCTTCAAGGTCCACATTGGGCAAAATCAAGTGCTCGAGTGTTAGAGGAGAGCGAAAATTTACCGCCCATCATGGTTGGAGACATGGATGGGATCAATGAGCCATTCCAGATCGGCAATTGTGGATAGCCGCAGAGATTTTCTTTATTTATCTGAGTTCTTTGCTCTATAAGTTATGAAACACCCGTTCGCTCATCGTCGCTTGCCATAGCCGAAGCCGCCCCCATGGATACCCGCGTAACCAGGATAGTAGCCCTTGGCAGCCTTGGCCGCTGTTATGGTGAGCAAGGGATCAATTGGCGATATGATGGGCTCGTGTTTGTGTATGATTGGTATTGGAAGCGGGAGTGGCACCGGAAGAGGAATCATAACCTTCTTTCTGTTGCCCAGAACAGTGGCCGCGATGGCCACCTTTTTCAGTGCCTTGATTTGTTTCTTCTTCAGATAATAGGACTGGGTCTCTTGTGGAATTAGAACGGCGGCCAAAACAATCAGACTCATGAGTAGACTGAAGAGGCCCATGTGGAAATTGTTTGATGTGATCATGATTGAGCTCAGTTATTGTCTCTTTGGTATCGCATGTATGTATATGGGAAAGTGTGCACAATTGACGCGCAATCAGTCAGGAGAGTTAATCTTGGTCTCCTCTCGATGCTGGTGGCTTGATGCGGCTGATCACTTGGATTGGTTTCACATTTGCATCTGGTAATTGGAGAGTCCAAATTGATGGCTCAGATTGGTTTGTTTGGGCGCTTTTTTGCACTTTTTGCGCTTTTTGCACTCTTTTGAAGTCTATTTGTCGACAGTTATGACTCGGGAAATTATAAAATAATGAAATTATGCAACACTTTGATCAGACAACATCTGACAAATCTGATGTCACCTCTGTCAGGAAATCTCTCTTTTTGCTCAGTCTGAATCTCAATTGTCCCAATTGTGAAATATGGAAGAATAATTAATCCAACAAATTGAACATTTTTTCTCCCAGAAGAAGGCTTCCAAGGGGGCAGAAACCTTTGTCCAAAGTCAGTAATCCAAAGCAAGCCAGTTTTGATTAATGCACAGGGAACGATAAGCCGGACCAAAGTCAAGAGCTTGACCAAGAGAAAAGGAGGCTGAACAGGAAAAGGGGCGTGACGGTGTGTGTGTTGAAGTGCAAGTGAATTGGTTGGTTGTTGTTGTTGGCAGCGAATTGGCAGTTAACTTGTGTTAATGGTGGCAAATGTTGTCATGTTGAGGAATTTGTAGCGAGCCATAGCCGAGCAGTGGGCTGATGTTATGGAGTCTAAGTGGTGGAAGTTTGGATTGAATGTTATATGTTGGGCAGCGTTCGTTTCGTAAGCTTGCAAGGCTGCCGCTGTGACACTGCCAAAGAGAAGGAGAGACAGTGGCCGCCACCATTGCTTGAAGTCACCCAAAACGGCCAAGAGACACACAATCACAGGGCACTTGAACTCTTTGCAGTTGGTTGATTGCGGAGAAAGGTGGCCAGCCCTAAGGTGCGATAAGAGAGAGTGTGAGAATGGCTGAACCGAGTGGACTGTCTAGGAGGCTAGACCATTGGCGCGTCGTTGATTTGGACTAGTATTTGTATTAGTTTGCAATTTTTGAGCCATATTTTCCAAACAATTTCGCATATTTCTCACAATTCTCTCAAAAGAATTTTCAATGACAAACAACCGAAGGCAACTTTCCGCCTCGGTCAGCCTAAGGAAAGCTCTGGTCAGCCTTCGGGAGGCAAAGAGAGACACTTGCTGGCCAGTTGTGCATTGTTCTCTCCTTGCTTGGCTGCCACGAAGAGTTGCCGATCTCAAGGAACTGGATCTTGAACTCGTCTGCGTGAGTGCCAATTGGACCAAAGGCGTGCCAGAGGCTTGCCACTCGGATTCCAGCATTTAGATGTCGGCTTTCCTTTTTGTCCAGACGATAAATGAACAATCGAGCTGGCCCAAGGCAGTGGCTTCAATGGCAGTCAACGTTTCGGCATTCGAGCGGCTTTATTCCAGCCACTTGATAGCTTTTATATCATTTCTCTATGAACCAAGCAAGCTCTGTGCTTGTGTATCTAATCTTCTAGAGTGTAGTGAAATGTTGTCTAATAACTCGTGAATCGGGTGAGCGAGCTCCAAGCTTTGACTGGCCGAAGATTGAATTTGAAGTCGCTCCAAATGGTTAGAGTCTTGCTTCCGCCGAGGCAGTCGCCCTCTGGCCACACGGCCAGCTACTTGGCACGGCTCACTTCCGGCCCGTTTGGGGCGCAGGAAGGGGCGATTTTTGCAAAAAGTCCGGCGCAAACTTGGGCTCCCGAGCACTTGTCTGGGGCCACTCTTGAAACCATCCGCCAGAAATACGATGATAAGTTTGTGCCTAGCACTGCAGAGAAATGTAACCATACTTTTCTCGTGCACTGTGCAGTTGAATGGGCCGCCTCACTGCGCTGCTGCTCGCGAGGTGGTGCCACATTGGCGCACACAAGTGGCACACTATCGGCCAAAAGTAGGGTGATAAATTTCCGTACAAGACTGCGCACAAATGTAACCCTATTTTTGACGCGCAATGCACACTTTCTGCCGGCCACCTGTTGCTCTCTGAAGAGTTCCACTGCTTAGCCTCGAAACTCTTTGGCGCCCACCGAGTCTTGTGGGCGCCGAGTGGGCAAATCTCCGCAGCCAATTGTAAATCATTAAAAGCTACTTTGGGCAGCAGACAAACATAAACATGGACCATGTCCACGCAACGAGCCTTTCGACTCCCACTTGCTGTCGTCGCCTCTCCCACTCAGATGGGGCGAGCAACTGGCGCCACTAAGGCCCAATGCTGTGTGGAGTGGAGACGATTGATCATCCTTGGAGGAAACTAAAATTAAAATTAAAATCCAAGCAGCAAAAAAGCGAAAAAACTGTTCCTAATCGCGCCGAGCTGCTCAGCCCAATGTGCAGCTCCAAGTGGAGCCAAATTGTGGCCCTTTTCATCGGCGGCTTCGCAAAATGATAAATCCCCCACCACTTTGCTCGCTCCAGCTCGCCGCTCCAGATGGTCTCTCGAATGGCGAGCTCCTAAATGCTGCGGGCTTCCGTTTCTCGGCCAACAAGCTCGCGCTGTTTGGCCAGGCAGCTGGCCAATTGGCTGCAGTCGAGAGGCAACATGCATGTGTGTTCACCCCTGAAGACTGTCTGTTATCAGTGTTGTGGATTTGGCGCGGCTGGCCCGCCGGGAACAAGCTGCATTCTGGAACAGGTAAAGAGTACATAAAGAGTAGACAAGCTGGCTCTCTCTTGTTAGATTGTTGTGTTACAAGTGCACTAAGAGCGAGTAGAACTCATTCCGGAGCATTAAACATGCATTGTTTTTCTCTCTGGCTGGCTAGCAAATGTACTTGCAAATGCACTTGCAAATGCACTTGCTGCAAGGAGAGATGCTTTCCAGTGGGCTTTCCTATGGACTTCCAATTCCAATGCAGCAACAAGGCGCACACTTTCAGGGCCGGCCCATGCAACTTTGTGTGCACAGAGCACAGAAAAGCGCACAAAAAGCGCACAAAATCCGCCTGCCTGCCAGAGCTTAGCTGCGCCCCTCGCGCAACAAGTTCGCCTCCAAACTCCATCCCATTTCTCCATTGCTCTCCACAGAGCAGAGCACAAGAGTCCTGCTCCACCACACTTCTCTCCATCTTTGGCCCACTGCAAGCTCACTGCAAGCTCACTGGTCCGCCGGCACGCAAATGAACACTGCGCCTCGCCCAAAGTGAGCAGCTGAAAAGTGGGCAGCAACAAAAGTATGGCCCGAGCCAAGTGGTTTCCAGCCCGAAACTTCGGCCCACCAAACAAACGTTGGCCAAGAAATCTTTTACATACACTCTCTAGAGAGAGAGAGAGAGAGACTACCTCAGAGACTGCCTCAGAGACTGCCTGTGTCTCTCTCCAGAGTGTGCAAGAGGCAGTGCCTCTCTGGCTCTCAAGTTGGCGCTGAAAAGCTCTCCGAAGGCCCACCCTTAGCCTGCAGAAGCCCCCCAGCGGGCCATTCGTTGGCCTCGGCCACCATTTTGGGCCACATTATGCGCCCGAACTTGCCAACAGGGAGCATGTCTTTTAATTGTAGTTCCCCTGGCGGCCTCTCTTGCAGCCCGCCGGAGCTAACACAGTGCCACTGGTTCATTCTGATTCCAGATGGTGCCTTTGGGACTCGTCGCCTAATGATCGTCGGAATGCCACTCACTGGAAACGGCCGCTTTTTGCCTCTGTCTCGAATGGAGCAGCCTCAAGCAGCCTCTCACTGCATACAGAGGCTGGGCGAGATTCGGGGTGAATTTCCCCGAAAAGCGGTGAATATCCCCGAAAAACACCCCGAACGCCGCATATTTAGGGCTTTTCGCCCCGCCGCCTCTGGATTCTCAACACATCTGGCAAGCAGACTGTCTTTGACTCCGTTTGCCTCTGTCTCGGTGTCTCTCTCGGTCTGGCTTGCCAGATGATCCATGGCGCGAACTCTGCCAGCAGCCGAGGCGAGATCTTCGGGCTTTTCGAGGCGGAAAATGGCGCAGGAAGGGAGCTTGGGGCTGGCCTACAGTAAGCTCAGTCCGTTGGCTTGGTCGCACATGATCGGCCGCTCGGGCGCCTCAAGTGGCACTCTCGATGATGTTGATGGGCCGAGCTGGCGGGCGGTGCTGCTAAGCGGCTGGGCTTAGCGTCCGGCCGCCGAGGCTTGCCACTGGGAGCTGGAGGGGGAGGGCCAATGGTGGAGATCGTTTGTCTGTTGGGGGCGCCTGTTGGAGTGGCCGCTGGGCAGGCCGCTGGAGGGAGGAGCTGCTGGTGAGCGAGGGGGCAGAGGGCGCCGCCGAGACCAAGGAGCAGAGTGGGGGCATTGTAATTACGTGCGACTGTTGCAAAGGTCTGGCCAAACGATCGGAGGGCGGCGAGTGGAGCGGGTCGTGCGTGCAGCCAAGGTGCGCTGGCTAAGGTGCGCTCGAGGCTGCAGCCTGCAGGACGCGAGTGAGCGGCGCGAACGAAGACAACTTTGCGCCTCAGTGCGAGCGCCGCACACAGTCTCTGGAGCGCAGTGTGCAGAGAGTGTGTGGCGTTCTGCACAGACTGTGTGGAGAACTCTGCAGAGTTTTGCATTGCAGACAGTCTGCACTTGCTCGCCGGCCGCAAGCGCAACACAGTGCCCACCGCGGCCAGTCCTCAGGGCCACGCTCCGCCGCCAGAGCCAAGGGCCGGCCGAGCGAGAACAGTGAGAGAAAGCCGCCCCACAACAACCACAGCAACAACAATTACACCACTCGGGCTGGACTCTCGCTGGCCGTCTGGCTGGCCCGAACTTGGCGCCGTCTCCCGGCCGACAACCATTAGGAGCCGAGGGCCGAGCTGGCGAGCAGGTTGGCCGCCCAGCCACTCGGTTTCGGTCTCGGTGGGCGCTCCGAGCGTCTGGCCGTGGTGGAGCTCGCCAGAGACCAGCTCTGCCTGAGAGCTGGTCTCAAGCTCGGCCAGGCGGCGGATAATCTCTGGCCAGCGACAAAGAACAATGACAGACTGCTTTCCGTTTTTTTCCCTCTCCCAGTTGGGCCTTTTTTGCCCA